>ENA-ORTS01000397-ORTS01000397.1-human-gut-metagenome-genome-assembly--contig:-NODE-397-length-35704-cov-8.491739_pt1 | contig 35704 bp, 24 predicted proteins | sample MGYA00241911_ERZ509186 | MGnify/ENA primary metagenome ERZ509186 (study PRJEB26280, sample SAMEA2338852) | human gut metagenome | biome: human gut; feature: human-associated habitat; material: faeces...
ATACGAGCACTGCACGGGAATGTCAGTAGGAGAGAGAAGCCCATACAGCGGCGCTCTTGTATTTGCAGCCTTCTCCGGCTCCCATCAGGATGCCATCGCAAAAGGCATGCACTGGATCGAGGAAAAAGACCCGAACCGCTGGACCGTTCCTTATCTGCCGATCGACCCGACCGATGTTGGCCGCAACTACGATGCAGACGTTATCCGTATCAACAGCCAGTCCGGTAAAGGCGGCGTGGGATATATCCTTGAGACCAAATTCGGTCTGAACCTTCCTCCGAAAATGCGTGAGGCAATGGGCTACACAGCCAAAGGTGTTTCCGATCACCTTCACAAAGAGCTTCACCCGGATGAGATTTTTGACCTGTTTAAGAAAACCTTCGAGAACGTGGCACAGCCGTACAGCATCAACGAGGTTCATTTCCAGCAGAAAGAGGTTGGAATCACAACTAAGGTTACCTCCACATTTAACGGCAGGACCATTACAACAGAAGCCACTGGAAACGGCCGTCTTGACGCGGTAAGCAACGCACTGAAGAAAGCATACGAGCTGAAATATACCCTGGAAGTATATCAGGAGCATGCCTTAGAGCGCAGCTCCAGTTCCAAGGCCATTGCCTATGTTGGAATCAAGAAGCCAGACGGCACCATGGCATGGGGCGCAGGCGTAGACCCGGATATCATCCGTGCCTCCATCGATGAAGTAAAGCAGACCGTATACGAGGCCTTCGTCCTCGTCATCATCATCATCTTCCTGTTCCTTCGCGACTGGCGCGTCACCCTGGTTCCGTGTATCGTAATTCCCGTATCATTAATCGGAGCATTCTTCGTTATGTACCTGGCAGGATTCTCCATCAACGTACTTACGATGCTGGCTGTCGTCTTGTCTGTGGGACTGGTTGTGGACGATGCCATTGTTATGACGGAAAATATTTATATTCGTATCGAACGGGGAATGAAGCCTTTTGAAGCCGGTATTGAAGGAGCCAAGGAAATCTTCTTCGCCGTCATCTCTACTACCATTACGCTGGCGGCTGTATTTATCCCGATTGTGTTCATGGAAGGCACTAGCGGACGTCTGTTCAGGGAATTCAGTTTCGTGGTGGCTGGTTCGGTTATCATCTCTTCTTTTGCAGCCCTGACATTCACCCCGATGCTTGCTACCAAACTTTTGAAACACAGGGAAAAGCAAAACTGGTTCTATCGGAAGACAGAACCTTTCTTTGAAGGAATGAACCGTGTCTACTCACGTTCGCTCAACGCCTTCCTACGAAAACGTGTCATTGCCATTCCGTTTACCATCATCACACTGGTGCTCATCGGTTATTTATGGGGAGAAATACCTGCAGAAATGGCTCCGTTGGAGGACCGTTCACAAATCAATATCCGAACCCGTGCGGCAGAAGGGGCCAGCTATGAGTACATACGCGATTATACGGAAGAGATCAACACGCTGGTAGACTCAATCGTTCCGGATGCCGCCTTCGTCTCCGCCCGCGTATCTAGTGGTAGCGGAAACATCCAGATTACCTTGAAAGATATCAAGGAACGCGACTATACGCAGATGCAGGTGGCCGAACAGATTTCGAAAGCCATCCGCACCCACACCAAAGCACGTTCCTTCGTACAGCAGCAATCTTCTTTCGGCGGACGAAGAGCCAGCATGCCGGTACAATACGTGCTACAGGCTGTCAGCATCGAAAAACTGCAGGAAGTACTGCCGGAGTTCCTAGCACAAGTGTACGACAACCCGACCTTCCAGATGGCCGACGTAGACTTGAAGTTTAGTAGTCCGGAAATGCGTGTCACCATTAACCGCGACAAAGCTGGTACCATGGGAGTAAGTGTGCGCGACATTGGAGAAACCTTACAATACGGATTAAGCGGACAGCGTATGGGATATTTCTATATGAACGGGAAACAATATGAAATTCTCGGTCAGATTAACCGCCAACAACGCAACCAACCCGCCAATATTAAATCCATCTATATTCGCAGCGACAAGGGTGAAATGATTCAGCTAGACAACTTGGTGGAATTCATAGAAGCCGTAGCGCCTCCCAAACTGTATCACTACAACCGTTTTATCTCAGCTACGATTTCTGCCGGACTGGCTGAAGGAAAAACCATTGGTGACGGTCTGGACGAAATGGACAAGATTGCAGCCAACGTACTGGATGATACCTTCCGCACGGCTTTGTCGGGCGACTCAAAGGAATATCGTGAAAGTTCCTCCAGTCTGATGTTTGCCTTTATTCTGGCACTCGTACTGATTTACCTGATACTTTCTGCACAGTTTGAAAGTTTCAAGGACCCATTCATCATCATGCTGACTGTTCCTCTGGCCATTGCCGGAGCGTTGGTATTCATGTATTTTGGAGACATTACCATGAACATTTTCAGTCAGATTGGTATCATCATGCTGATTGGTCTGGTAGCCAAGAACGGTATTTTGATTGTAGAGTTTGCCAACCAAAAGCAAGAAGCAGGTGAAGATAAGATGCAGGCTATCCGCGATGCTGCCCTTCAGCGTTTACGCCCCATCCTGATGACAAGTGCTTCTACCATCCTGGGCTTGCTGCCGCTGGCTTTTGCCTCGGGAGAAGGAGCCAATCAGCGCATTGCCATGGGAGTAGCTGTAGTGGGTGGTATGTTGGTATCTACCTTCCTGACCATGTACATTGTACCTGCTATCTATTCGTATATTTCGACAAACCGTGCTAAAAAAGAAAGAAAATGAAGAAACGGCTTATTTATTTCATGATATGTCTGCTGGGAGGTGGAATAACCACACAAGCCCAATACACCTATACGCTAAAACAGTGCCTGGAAGAGGGACTGGCGAACAACTATTCACTCCGCATCACTCGCAACGAGGAGCAGATGAGCAAAAACAATGCGACGTTAGGAAATGCCGGTTACTTGCCCACTGTGGATCTGACTGCCGGATATACCGGAAATGCAGACAACAGCAATACGCAGGCACGAGCTACAGGTGAAACTACCAAGCTTCGTGGTGTGTATGACCAGACCTTGGATGCTGGAGTAGATTTGAACTGGACCATCTTTGACGGTTTCAACATTAGCACCACTTACAAACAACTGAAAGAACTGGAACGTCAAGGTGCCACCAATACCCGAATTGCCATTGAAGATTTCATTGCCAGTCTTACTGCGGAGTATTATAATTACATCCAACAGGAAATCCGCTTGAAAAACTTCCGTTATGCTGTGTCGCTGTCCAGAGAACGCCTGCGTATCGTAGAAGAACGTTATCATATCGGAAATTTCTCCCGACTGGACTATCAACAGGCCACCGTCGACTTCAATGCCGACCGTGCACAATATATCAAACAAAGAGAACTGGTGCACACCTCACGCATCAACCTCAATGAACTGATGGCCGCCAAAGACATGGATCGCCCACTCAGTGTAAAAGATTCTGTGATTGACGTAAACGAAAGCCTGGAATTCAATGATTTGTGGGAAGGGGCTCTTCAGACCAATGCCTCCTTACTGCAAGCAGACCAAAACACCGTATTGGCTCAGTTGGATTATAAAAAGGTATTGTCACGTAATTATCCGTACGTACGACTGAATGCAGGTTACGGATACACCCTCAACAAATACGACGTAAATGCCACACGCCAACGAAGCAACTGGGGATTCAGCGGAGGTGTCACTATCGGATTCAATATCTTCGACAGTAACCGGAAACGGGAAAAACGAAATGCCAGCCTGGCTATCCGCAACGCACAATTTGCCCGTGATGAACTGGAACAAAGTTTACGGGCCGACCTGAGCAACCTGTGGCAGGCTTACCGAAACAACCTTCGCCTGCTGGAACTGGAACGTCAAAACCTGGTTTCTGCCAAGGAAAACCATGAAATCGCCAAAGAACGCTACCTACTGGGCGACTTATCGGGTATTGAAATGCGTGAAGCACAAAAAAGCCTGCTCGATGCTGAAGAGCGAATTCTTTCTGCCGAATACGATACCAAGATGTGCGAAATCTCTTTACTACAGCTCAGCGGAAAGGTTACACAATATCTGAAATAAGATATTCAGTAATTTTTCCTACCTTTGTCGGACAATAAAAAACAGACAAAGAAATGGGGCTTTTTATTCGAAAAAGTATAGAGGCTTTACAAGCAGAAGCCAAAGAAACTGGAAGTGGTACCCTTAAACGAGTGCTAGGTCCTGTCAGCCTGGTAGCTCTTGGGGTAGGTGTAATTATCGGAGCCGGATTATTTTCCATTACCGGAACCGTAGCTGCATCGTATACCGGACCAGCCATCACACTTTCCTTTATCATTGCAGCTATCGGCTGTTGTTTTGCCGGACTCTGTTATGCAGAATTTGCTTCCATGATTCCTGTATCCGGAAGTGCCTATACCTACTCCTATGCCACCATGGGAGAGCTTATTGCCTGGATTATCGGATGGGACTTAGTATTGGAATATACTGTAGCAGCTACCACTGTCAGTATCAGTTGGAGCCGCTACATGACCGTATTCCTGCAAGGAGTAGGTATTGATTTACCCCATGCATTCACAGCATGCCCATGGGACGGGGGCATTGTCAATATTCCTGCTATGATTATCGTGGTCCTCATGAGCTTAATTCTGATGCGAGGTACCGCCGGAAGTTCTTTCTTTAACGGACTGATTGTATTTCTGAAAATAGCTGTCATCCTGATTTTTGTAATACTAGGCTGGCAGTTTATTCAAAATGACAACTATACTCCTTACATTCCAGCTAATACGGGTACATTAGGAGAATTCGGCGTTTCCGGCATTTTCCGTGGAGCAGCGATTGTCTTTTTCGCCTTCTTGGGATTCGATGCGGTAAGCACAGCAGCGCAGGAAACCAAAAATCCGAAACGGGATATGCCTATCGGTATTTTAGTATCCTTATTGGTCTGCACCATCTTATATATTCTCTTTGCACATGTCATGACAGGAGTAGCCCACTATACCGATTTCAGCGGACAGGTGGGAATTGCTCCGGTAGCTGTAGCCATTGAAAAGATGGGGCATCCCGATGCCACAGGCATCATACAACCCGCTTATCCATGGTTGAACAAAGCCATCATTCTGGCTATTCTGTTCGGATACTGCTCGGTAATCATGGTCACCCTGCTCGGACAAAGCCGTGTATTCCTGAGCATGAGCCGCGACGGTCTTTTGCCACCGTTCTTCTCCAAAATCAACCAGCGCTTCCGTACACCGGTACACAGCAACTGCCTGTTTATGGTAGTCGTCAGCCTGTTGGCGGGATTTATCCCGGCACAAGTAGCAGGTGAAATGACCAGTATCGGTACACTTCTGGCATTCACCTTAGTCTGTGCAGCCATCCTGATTGTACGCAAGACCATGCCCGATGTGCCCCGCGCTTTCAAAACTCCCTTCGTACCCTTCGTTCCAATTATGGGCATCCTCACCTGCTTGTGCATGATGAGCTTCCTTCCGGCCGATACATGGATACGCCTGGTGCTGTGGATGCTTGTCGGACTGGATGTCTATGCTTCATACGGAATCCATCACAGCAAACTGGAGTATGGTCAAAAGCACCGTAAAGGAGATATTGTATTAAACCTGACCGGACTTCTTTTGTCTATTCTGAGTGTGATTACCGGACTATGGCATCAGCAAACCGTAGGATGGGATGCAGACAAAACCCTGCTGACCATTTCTTTTGTGTTTGCCTTCACACACTGCGCTTTTTACATGTGGCGAATTTGGAAACACCCACACAATCGGGCCAAAGTTTCTTAAAAGAAGTTATAAAAAATCGTCAGGAACAGAAAAAACGAATAATAAACCACAACCAGCATATAAAAAAACAGTTATTTTACAGCGATTTATACTATTATGGATAAGAATATATTGTACACGGCCATTCAGGCCGCCCTTGCTGCGGGAGCAGAAATTATGTCTGTCTATACAGACCCGAAAGCAGATTTTGAAATAGAAAAGAAAGCGGACAATTCTCCGTTGACCATTGCCGACCGCAAGTCGCATGCAATTATAGCCCAAGCACTGACTGCGACTCCTTACCCCGTTTTGAGCGAAGAAGGAGCTAAAATTGCTCCAGAAGAAAGACAGCAATGGAAAGAATTGTGGGTAGTCGATCCATTAGACGGTACCAAGGAATTTATCAAACGTAATGGAGAATTCACCGTAAACATTGCCTATGTAAAGAATGGTTGTCCTGAAGCTGGAGTCATTTACATTCCAGTAAAGCAGGAACTTTATTTTGCCGACATTGAACTGGGAGCCTACAAAATCAAAGACATTACCGATATAGAAGCTTATCCGTCGCTGGATACACTGATGGAGCAAGCCGAACGTCTGCCGTATGCCAACCGGACAGACGATACATTTGTCATCGTAGCTTCACGCTCACACCTGACTCCCGAAACGGAAGCTTACATCCATGAAATGCAGCAAAAACATGCACACGTGGAAACAATTTCCAAGGGTAGTTCGTTAAAGCTATGCCTCATTGCCGAAGGGAATGCCGACGTATATCCTCGTTTTGCTCCTACTATGGAGTGGGATACTGCAGCCGGACATGCTATTATACGTGCTTCCGGGAAGGAAGTATATCAGGCTGGAAAGAATGAACCGCTACAATACAATAAAACAGATCTGCTGAACCCCTGGTTCATTGCAGAATAACCCACTAATTTATGTCTATCGAGATTATCATCGTACTTCTTTCACTTGTGGCCATGCTGACCGCATTGATTATGGACAAGATGCGTCCGGGAATGATTCTATTCTCGGTGGTTGTCATTTTCCTTTGTACGGGTATTCTTACCCCTAAAGAAATGCTGGAAGGCTTCAGCAACAAAGGTATGATTACCGTCGCCATGCTGTTTCTGGTAAGTGAAGGTGTCCGCCAGAGCGGTGCCTTGACTCAGCTTATCAAGAAATTGCTTCCCCAGGAAAAAACTTCCGTATTCAAGGCACAAGTACGCATGTTGCCCAGCATTGCCTTCATTTCGGCATTCCTGAACAATACACCGGTTGTAGTCATTTTTGCCCCCATTATCAAACGGTGGGCCAGCTATGTCAAGCTTCCGGCCACGTACTTCCTGATACCTCTTTCGTATGTAACGATTTTAGGAGGTATCTGTACTTTGATAGGAACTTCTACCAACCTGGTGGTACACAGCATGATTCTTGATGCAGGGATGAAAGGATTCAGCATGTTCGAACTAGGAAAGGTCGGTATCTTCATCGCACTAGCCGGTATCATCTATCTGTTTCTGTTTTCTAAGAAACTGTTACCAGCTAACCGCCCGGAAACGACGAATGAAGAAGATAGCGATTCCTCCCTACACCTTGTAGAAGCCGTTATCGGTCCCCGATTTCCGGGTATCAACAAAAGAGTTCGTGAATTTGATTTCAAGCGCCATTATGGAGCCGAAATCAAGGAACTTCGCCGTAGCGGACGTACCTATACCGATTTAAATGAAGTGAGCTTCCGAGAAGGAGATACACTGGTAGTACTAACCGATGACAGCTTTATCCAAACATGGGGAGAATCATCTGTCTTCCTTATGCTGGCCAACGGAAAGGAATACGAACCTGCCGGCAAGAAGAAACGCTGGTTTACCCTTTTCCTACTCTTGTTCATGATTGTAGGGGCCACCGTAGGCGAACTGCCAGGTATCGAGCAATACCTTCCTGAAGGTATCAAACTGGATATGTTCTTCTTCGTATCCATCACAACAGTCATTATGGCGTGGAGCAAAATATTCCCACCACAGAAGTATACCAAATATATTTCATGGGATATTCTGATTACAATTGCCTGTGCTTTCGCTATTAGCAAAGCCATGGAAAATTCAGGAGTAGCGGATTTATTGGCTGGATATATCATCAGCCTGAGTCACGATTATGGCCCCTACGTATTGCTGGCCGTACTATTTATCATTACGAACATCTTTACAGAGCTGATAACCAACAATGCGGCGGCGGCATTGGCTTTCCCCATCGCCTTATCCCTTTCCACCCAGTTAGGTGTCAACCCGATGCCCTTCTTCGTGGTCATCTGCATGGCAGCCTCAGCCAGTTTCTCTACTCCTATCGGCTATCAGACCAACCTGATTGTACAAGGTATCGGGAACTACAAGTTCACCGACTTCGTCCGCATCGGATTACCGCTGAACATCATCACGTTCCTGATTTCCGTTTTCCTCATCCCGCTGATATGGCCGTTTTAAAATCGATTTAAATACGCTTTAATATATGAACAACCAAGAAACAAATCATATCTATCCGATATTCGACCGCATGTTAGGTCGTGCCGACAAAGAAGAATTGCTGAAACAACACGGACTCATGATCTGGTTTACCGGATTAAGTGGTTCTGGAAAAAGTACCATCGCCATTGCTCTGGAACGTGAACTGCAGCAGCGCGGTCTGCTGTGCCGTATTCTGGATGGCGACAACATCCGCAGCGGTATCAACAATAACTTAGGATTCTCGGCAGAAGACCGTGTAGAAAACATTCGCCGCATTGCAGAAGTCGGCAAACTGTTTGTCGATACCGGCATCATCACTCTGGCTGCTTTTATCAGTCCCAACAATGAGATACGTGAAATGGCTGCCGGAATTATCGGAAAAGAGGATTTCTTAGAAATCTATGTCAGCACGCCATTAGAAGAATGTGAGCGTCGTGATGTAAAAGGTCTGTATGCCAAGGCACGCCGTGGAGAAATCAAAAACTTCACCGGTATCTCTGCCCCGTTCGAAGCGCCAGCCCATCCGGCTCTTTCGCTCGACACTTCGAAATTATCCCTTAAAGAATCTGTTGACCAGCTGCTCGACTTGATTCTTCCGAAAGTAATCAAAAAATAAACATATATAACCATGCAAGAAGAATACAATTTAAGCCACCTGAAAGAACTCGAAGCCGAGTCTATTCACATTATTCGTGAGGTGGCTGCCGAATTTGAAAATCCGGTAATGCTATACAGTATCGGAAAAGACTCATCCGTCATGGTCCGTCTGGCTGAAAAAGCCTTCGCTCCGGGAAAAGTACCTTTTCCACTGATGCATATCGACTCCAAATGGAAATTCAAGGAAATGATTCAGTTCCGTGATGAATATGCCAAGAAATACGGCTGGAACCTGATTGTAGAAAGTAACATGGAAGCTTTCAAAGCAGGCGTAGGCCCCTTCACTCACGGAAGTAAGGTACATACCGACCTAATGAAGACACAGGCCCTGCTTCATGCCCTCGACAAATATAAATTTGACGCTGCCTTCGGTGGCGCACGCCGCGACGAAGAGAAATCACGTGCCAAAGAACGTATCTTCTCTTTCCGCAACGAATTCCACCAGTGGGACCCTAAGAACCAGCGTCCGGAACTCTGGGATATCTACAATGCCCGTATCCGCAAAGGTGAAAGCATCCGTGTATTCCCATTGAGCAACTGGACAGAACTGGACATCTGGCAATATATCCGCCTTGAAAATATTCCAATCGTACCGCTGTATTTCGCCAAAGAACGCCCGGTAGTCAACATGGACGGACAGTTGATTATGCCCGACGATGACCGTCTGCCGGAAAAATACCGCGACAAGATTGAAATGAAGAAAATCCGTTTCCGTACCTTAGGGTGCTGGCCGCTGACAGGAGCCATTGAAAGCGAAGCCGATACCATCGAAAAGATTGTAGAGGAAATGATGACTACCACCAAGAGTGAACGTACTACCCGTGTCATCGACTTTGACCAGGAAGCCAGTATGGAACAAAAGAAACGTGAAGGATATTTTTAATTACGCAACAACATGGAAGAATTAGATAAAAGCAAATCAGGCAACCCGATGGAAGGAGAAGCCAGAGGCAAGATGTCCATCGAAGAATTCCTGGCAAAAGATGAACAAAAAGACCTGCTCCGTTTCCTGACCGCAGGTTCAGTAGACGACGGTAAATCTACACTAATCGGTCGCCTGCTGTTCGACAGTAAGAAATTGTACGAAGACCAGCTCGATGCTTTGGAACGCGACAGCAAACGTATGGGAAATGCTGGTGAACACATCGACTACGCCCTGCTGCTCGACGGACTGAAAGCCGAACGTGAACAAGGTATCACTATCGACGTAGCTTACCGTTATTTCTCTACCAACAACCGTAAGTTCATCATTGCCGACACTCCGGGACACGAACAATACACCCGTAACATGATTACTGGTGGTTCTACCGCCAACTTGGCTGTCATTCTGGTTGATGCCCGCACCGGTGTCATCACACAGACCCGCCGCCACACTTATCTGGTATCCCTGCTAGGTATCAAGCACGTGGTATTGGCTGTCAACAAGATGGACTTGGTTGACTACTCAAAAGAAGTATTCGACAAGATTGTAGCAGAATATACCGCTTTCATCTCCCCGTTAGGAGTCCCCGACGTACAGTGCATTCCACTTTCAGCCCTTGAAGGTGACAATGTAGTAGAAAAATCAGATCGTACTCCATGGTACGAAGGTCCAGCCTTGCTGGAATTCCTTGAAACCGTACACATCGGTAACGACCATAACCTGAACGATTTCCGCTATCCGGTACAATATGTACTCCGCCCGAACCTCGACTTCCGTGGTTTCTGTGGAAAAGTGGCTTCCGGCGTCATCCGCAAAGGTGATGAAGTAGTAGCTCTTCCTTCCGGCAAACGTTCTCACGTGAAGAGTATCGTGACCTATGACGGCGAACTCGACTACGCCTTCCCGCCTATGTCTGTAACCCTGACACTGGAAGACGAAATCGATGTATCCCGTGGTGAAATGCTGGTACACCCGGACAACATGCCGTTGGTTGGACGTAACTTCGAAGCCATGCTCGTATGGATGGACGAAGAAAAGATGGACATGGAAAAATCTTTCTTCCTGAAACAGACCACCAATACCAGCCGTACCCGCATCGACAGCATCAAGTACAAGGTAGATATCAACACCATGGAACACCTGTCTGTAGAAAACGGACGTCTGGCCAAGGAAGATGTTCCTATGCAACTTAACCAGATTGCCCATGTAGTACTGACTTCTTCCAAGGAGTTATTCTTCGACCCATATACAAAGAACAAAGCTACCGGTGCCTTCATCCTGATTGACCCGATTACCAACAACACCAGTGCAGTAGGTATGATTATCAATCAGGTGGCCGACAAAGACATGCACAACCAGATGGAACTGCCTGTCCTCAATCTGCCGAAACTGGGAATCGCTCCAGAGCACTACGAAGCCATTGAACGTGCCGTAAAAGAATTGGAACGTCAAGGCATTGCTGTGGAAATCAGAAAATAATACGCATCAATACACGGTAAAGTATGAATAAAAAATTCACAGCCCTCGCAATAGCAGCACTCCTGATTCAGATGGACACTTCTGCCTTTATTCAGGCAATGGAAATTTCAGCAGAAACTTATGCTTCTGCCAATGAAAGCCATCAATGGAAAGGCAAGAAAGTAGCTTTTTTGGGCGACTCCATCACAGACAAGCAACGAATCGGTACACAAAAGTGCTATTGGGAGTACTTAACAGAAATGCTAGGAATCGAAGCTTTCTCATACGGCATCAATGGAAATCAGATGGATGGTTTGCTAAAACAGGCACAGCTGCTTCTGCAAGAACACGGACAAGAAACAGATGCCATTATTGTTTTTGCCGGAACCAATGATTTCAATGCAGGAGTTCCTATCGGTAAATGGTTCGAAGAAGTAAAACGCGATGCTCCTATGCCGAACGGGAAGAAAGCAGAAAGAACTTACCGTGAGATGAGCACAGATACAGACACATTCTGCGGACGTATAAACAAACTGATGGATTATCTGAAAACGAATTTCCCAACCCAGCAAATCATTTTGCTTACGCCTCTGCATCGAGGATTTGCGCAATTTGGAGACAACAATGTACAACCAGAAGAAGCCTTCACCAACAGCAAAGGCTTATTCATAAGTGATTACGTGCAAACAATCAAAGAAGCCGGAAATGTTTGGGCTGTACCCGTCATCGATTTGAATAGTCTAAGCGGCCTATACCCCATGAATGATTCCCATGTACCTTATTTCCACAATGGAGAGACAGACCGACTTCATCCCAATGCAGAAGGCCACAAACGGATGGCCAAAACACTGATGTATCAGATGATGGCCCTTCCTTCTTCATTTAAGTAAAAAGAATAAAGACCAAGAAACAATAAAACAAAACGTAAAAAATGGGATTACTTGAATTCAACAAACTCCCCATCAATACTTTGGTGGGAGCCGACTGGAAGACATTCAACCAGATAACCGCCGGTCGTACCATCGATCCTGCGTATAAAGGAAAATACCGCCTGACCAAGGCCGTATGTCGCCTGTTATCTACACTGGCTCCCCTGCAGGACAGACGTTACGAAAAGCTGTTGGCCGACAAGCCACTGGAACATGATCCTGTATTTATCCTCGGGCACTGGCGCAGTGGAACCACGTTCATGCACAACGTATTCTCTTGCGACAAGCACTTCGGCTATAATACTACCTATCAAACAGTATTCCCGCACCTGATGATGTGGGGACAGCCTTTCTTCAAAAAGAACATGAGCTGGTTGATGCCGGACAAACGTCCGACAGACAACATGGAACTGGCCGTAGATCTTCCGCAAGAAGAAGAATTTGCCTTGGCCAACATGATGCCCTACACGTACTATAACTTCTGGTTCCTGCCTAAACACATGCAGGAATATGCCGATAAGTACCTGTTATTTGATGACATCAGTGATGCCGAACTGAAAGTGTTTGAAGAAACCTTTACCAAACTCATCAAGATTTCTTTGTGGAACACCCACGGTACACAGTTCCTCAGCAAAAATCCGCCGCATACCGGACGTGTGAAAGAGCTGGTAAAAATGTTCCCTAACGCTAAATTCATCTACCTGATGCGTAACCCGTACACCGTATTTGAATCTACACGCAGCTTCTTTACCAACACCATCCAGCCACTGAAATTGCAGGACATCAGCAACGAAGAACTGCAAGAGAACATCCTTTCGGTTTATGCTAAATTGTACCATAAATACGAAGCCGACAAGAAGTTCATTCCAGAAGGCAACCTGGTAGAAGTCCGCTTTGAAGACTACGAAACCAATGCCTTTGACATGACGCAGGAAATCTACCAAAAACTGCAGATTCCAGGCTTTGAAGACGCTCGTGCCGACATCGAAGCTTACGTCAATAAAAAGAAAGGTTACAAGAAAAACAAATACCAATACAAGCCTGAGACGGTAGAACTGGTAGAAAAGAACTGGTCGTTCGCCTTGGAACAGTGGGGATATAAATTGTAAGACCAAACTCAATAGAACAAAAAATGCGGGACATACGTTCCGCATTTTTTGTTACACATTCTCAATCTGTTTACTTACATACGATTCGGAATCCTACAGCTGTTTTCAGATGAGCTGAATCAGGGTAAACAATATTCAGTCCATCAGCCTCTTGCTTCCACTCTATCTTATTCTTCTCTCCCAACAATTCCACCGAGGTTACCTGCTTTTGTCCTGTAACCGCATCACTCCCTAAAGAGACGATTTTCAGTTTATCGCCAGCCTTTGGCACAGTCATACACCAAGCATAGATTGCTCCATCTTTACCAACCGTAAAACGAAAATCAGTGGTATAGAAGGAATGATTCGCCTGATTCGCACCAATAAATCCGCCAGGTAATACATTCAATTTCCCATCCTTACCTTCGCCCAATACACTCCATGCAGAACTGCCATAAATTCCCTGTCCGTTTATCCGCATCCATTCACCGACTTCTTTCAACATCTTCACACAGCCTTCATCCAGAGAGCCGTCGGGGCGAAGTGGAATAGACACTCCTACCGCACCATCACGGGCCACTATTTCCAGAAGATAACGTATCACGGCATCTGAGCTATACACAAAATTCGGCCCATAGAACCAGTCACCGACCGGAGTCTCTGCAATCCAGGCCTGATCGGTCTTGATATTCTCCGGAATTCCCGTCTCACAAGTATTGACCGTACCATTTGTCTGCTTTCTGAACTTCACGATACTAAATACATCTACCTTTCCCCGTCGTTCCAGCGTTTTATTATAAAAATCCGCTATTACCCGTTGCATGGCATCACATTTGTATCCAGTACCTGTTCCAGAGCCACTAAAAGGTTGCTGGTCCGTACCGTCTGTATAAATGAAATCCGGATTGTATTTATCTACGGCATCCATCATTCTCAACGCCCACCATTTGGCATACCATTCAGCATACTCCAGATGACCGCTAAAGATACCGGCTTGAGGAGGAGACCATCTTGAGTTAGCCGCCTCAGCCACCGTTTCATACTCCCTCAAATTAATCCCATAAAGATATTTAGGGTCTAATCCTTCCCACCATTTACCTTTGCCGTCGGCCAATGTCAGGTTTCCGTCGTATGGCACTCCTTTCTTATCACCTTTTGTATCACTTTGAAAAGCAGTTTGCCACCACCACCAGGAATACTCATGATGGAAGGTAAGTCCAAAACGAATTCCTGCCTTTCTTGCAGCTTTCTCCCATTCACCAATCAAATCACGCTTCGGGCCCAGACGCGTAGAGTTCCAAGGCTGATATTTAGAATTCCACATATCAAACTGGTCATGATGCACACCCTGGACGATAAGAAATCTTGCCCCTGCATCCTTGTATATATCCACCAGAGCCTGCGGGTTAAACTTCTTCGGATTCCAGTCGCGCAACACCTCCTTGTATCCCACTTCCGAAGGATGTCCATAATTTTTCAGATGATTTTCATACGCCGGTGTCCCCTCCACATACATCTTCCGGGCATACCAGTCGCCACTTTCTCCTGCCGACTGCGGTCCAAAATGTATCCAGATTCCGAATTTGGAATCCCGCAACCACTCCGGTGTACCCGGATAATTTGTCTCAATCGACTTCCACGTGGGGGCATACGGCCCAGAAGTTATCGGCAAATCTAATTTTACCTCTTCAAAAGTCTGAATATTCCCCATCGGAACAGAATTTTCTGCCAACGGTTTATGTACTGACGGTATCGGTTCCAGCTCATAATTTACCCCACTAGACGGTTGCTGATTGCAGGCTGTCGCGCAAATGCCCAAACACATACAGCCTAATAATATAATCTGATTCATGCTTATTTCTTATATTACATAATACAAATTATACCTATACTATTTGAAATTAAATCACCATTTTTATTCTTCCAATACTGAGAAATGTGCTACAAAACCACCTTGAGGTAAACACTTCACTTGAATATCATTACTTTTAATAAACAAACCTGATTCTTCTTTTATATCGTTTATGTTTAAACCATCTACAAATAGCTTCGCTTTATATTTAACCCCTAAAGATAAGAAATCTAATTTAACAGCAAAATTTCTATTGAAGTTACTTCCATTTATACCTGCTAAATACCAGTCTTTCCCTTTTCGACGAGCTAATATTACAAAATCTCCCGGAATACCATCCACAAAGTATATCTCATCCCATGCTACAGGAACATTTCTCATAAAATCTTTTCCAGCAGTTGACAATTTATAAAAACTATCTGGTCTATCAGCCCAATGCTGTATTCCAGATTCAAATATAACAGATAAAGCCAATTCATGTGTATTAGATGTTTGATGAGGATGCTGAGAATTTGTAAAAGCCACAGGAGTATAATCCATTGGCCCAATTACATTTCTAGTAAAAGGATAAATACAATTTAATCGTGCTGCAGCTTCCGTCATATATGCAGAATTATTATATTGCTCTGCACCATAAACCGCCTCCATAGTCATTAGATTTGGATACGTACGACTCCAACCACGTGGAACTGTACATCCATGAAAATTTACCATCAATTCATAATCTGTAGCATCATCCAATATATCCAAATAATACTTCATCATATTTTGTTTATCGCTTTCAAAAAAGTCAATTTTAATACCTGCAATACCTAATTCTTTTAATCTAGCAAACTCTTTTTTTCTATTCTCTTTAGTTACTAATCTATCCCTTGGAGTACTTAATACATTATTATGTTCACCTCCTGAGTTATACCATATTAAGGGCTTTACTCCTTTTGAAATAGCATAACGAACTGCATCCTCTATAGTACCACCATTACTCATTTGGTCCCACTCCCAATCAAACAAGACATATTCCCATTGCATAGCAACAGCCAAATCTACATACTCTTTACAAATTTTATAATCTTTGGTTCCATGGTTATAAGCCCAATATACCCATGACGAGGAGCCTGGCTTAATCCAGTCTGTATTTCGTATTGAACATGGCTTACTAACATCCTCCACTAATGTAGATTCAACTATATTCTTTAACTCGCCTAAAATAACGACTCTCCATGGTGATGCCCAAGGAGTTGAAGCAACTGGATATACCTCTCCTAAACCATTACCTTCCTCTTTATGCGGATAGACAACCTGATAGCATGTTATATCATCAATATTTGACAAATGTGTAGCACAATATGTTCTATCATTATTGGCTTCTGTAAATAATGCCCAATATTTATTATAATGTATCAATGCAGGATACCCCCATTCTCCTTTAGAGATTTCATTACCTTTTTCATAAAGGAAATCACCTTCATAATGTGAAATATATCTTTGAATCCACCTTCCCGCTTCTTTAGGTATATGATAAGTTGTAAATTCTTTTATAAAACGTAAATCACCTAACTCTTGATTTGCCAAAACATAACGAAAAGAAATGCCATCATCATATACAACAAATTCAATATTTAACCTTTTATTTTTTGAATTTTCCAATAAAAGAGTAAATGCAGAACCTTTATTTTTACAGTTCTTTTTTTTCCCATGAATATTTGTATATTGTGAGGTTACAAATCCTTTATCAGAAACGCCGACATAACTTAATTGTTTATAAAAATTTTCTTTAAATTCTTGGATTCCTAAACGAATCTCTGGAACAATAATTTTTTCTTTATAACGAACCTCAGCTATTATATATTCTGACTGTTTCGTAATAGTTACTTTTACATTTTTGTTAGGAGAATATTGTGAAAACAAAATATCCGCCGCAAATATAGAAATGTTTATTGATAATAAAATAATAATATACAAGAGTCTAATCATAATTCAAACTTACAAATTAACAGGAAGTGAGTTAAAAATGTATTAACGAACTTATTTTAACACACTTCCTATATAATATCAATTAATAACCCGGATTTTGCTGTAATTGAGGATTCTTATCTATCTCAGATTGTGGTATTGCTCCCCAATAAAGCCGCTCTTCAAATTTTCGATCTCCACTCACACTTTGTTTTAGAGGACAAATCTCATACGTTTTATGCCCATCAGGATAGCGTTTAATTTCAATGCCATGAACTGTCTTATTTAAATACTTTTCTGCATCTTTCCAACGTCTCACATCATAATAACGATGTTCCTCAAAGGCTAATTCGATTCGTCTTTCATGCTTAATAGCTTCTAATAAATCCTCTCCTGAACTAGTTATGTCTGGCATTCCTGCTCGCTTCCGAATCTCATTTACCGCATTTCTTGCTCCCTGTTCATCTCCTGTATAATATAATGCCTCTGCCAAATTTAAATATTGTTCACCCAGCCTCAACCATATCCAATTTCTATTAAATGGATAATTATTTGAATAGCCAACATATTCTTCATGCAAAAATTTTCTCATTGTATATCCAGTAGAAGAAGCATTCCAATTCTCTGCCCCATATTTTGTATCAATTCCTCCCGAATTCAATGAACTACCATTTTCATCAACATTATAAAACTGCTCTATAACTCTACCCTTAAATTGCGCTCCATCATATAATACACTTGCATAAAATCTAGGATCACGATTCTCATAAGGTGCAGAAGAATGTACAGGATTATTCCAGTCAAACTTAACACTAACACCATTCTCCAAAACTTCATAATCTTCCACAAACTCTTCTATTGGACAATTTCCACTCCAACCACCTGAACCCATTGGAAAATTCCATTGTTCAAAATCGCTAATACTTTCTCCCATACTACTACTCGTACCCATACGGAAAAATAATGCTTCAGGATTCGAAGAGGTTGCATCTAAAAAAATATTTTTATAATTTTCAATAGGATTATCATAAACATTATACAAATGATAACCGGCTTCAATCGCAGCATTAATGGCAGCTCTAGCAGCATCGGCAGCCTTCTCCCATCGTTCCGGATCAGGTGTCATATATCCAACTAAAGGAGATTTGACATTTTCATTCATCAAAGGACTAGCAGCATACAATAAAATTCGAGCTTTTAAAGCTAAAGCTGCTACACTAGTCGCCCGACCATAATCATCTCCACTATAAACTGAGGGTAAAATTAATGCAACCTGTCCCAATTCCTCGACAATAAAATCAACACATTCTTTATACGTAGAACGAGTGATCTGCAAAATTTCATCAACATCATCAATAGTAAAACTCCGTGTTATAAGCGGGATACCTCCCCATCGTATCAATAAATCATTCATACTAAACGCACGCAAAAAACGTACCTCCGCTTTTAAGCGTTCTTTAAGCTTCTCGTCAGCAAAAGGAACATCATCAATTTTTTCCAAAAAAATATTACAACTTGATATATTTGACCAAACAGTAGACCATGAACGATAATCATTGCGCCACCATCCTCCATTTAATCGACCCAAATTCGTTGAACTCATTTCTGCAAAAATAAAAGGCTCACACCCTACATTTCCCCAAACGACATCCGTTTCATCAACACACGAACTTAGCATACCAGCAGCCCATCCATGCCCAATTTGATTATATCGCGAATTAACATAAGCTTGAACTAATTCAGGATCATTCCACAAGTCTTCTTCTGAAATCTCTGTTAACGGCTTTTTATCAAGCATATTTTCACAACTTGTAATAAAGACTAAAGTCAATATACAAAAAAATATATATTTTACACTCATCATAACTTCGTAAATTAAAATGTTAAATTAACTCCAAAATTATAAGTTTTAGATTGAGGGGTAGAATAGCCTATATACTCTCCATTTGAAACCATTTCTGGATCCGCATCTTTTATTCCTGTAAAAGTTAACAGATTATATCCACTTAATGTTAGTCGAACTTGACTAAACGGAGTTCTTGTCAACAATGATTTAGGCAACGAGTAAGACAATTCCACATTTTTCAATCTTAAATAAGAAGAATTTCTTAACCAAAATGTGTTTTTATACTCTGCTCCTCCTGTTACAGTAGTAACACCATCATATGTACGAGGATATTTTGCATTAATGTTATTTTCAGTCCAACGATTATCATAATAATCCTTAGTATAATTACCTATATTACCAGCCTCTCTAAACGTATACTGCCAAACATTCGCAGCTCCTTGAAATAGCATACTTAACGACAAGCCTTTATAAGTAACTCCCATATTCAACCCATACATGATTCTAGGAATTGTAGGCTTATCAGGACGTATTCGGTCTGAAGCATTTATGATACCATCTTCATTTATATCCCGAAACCTAATATCCCCAACTCTCACACCTGCCAAATGAGGATAAGAGTTAAGTTCTTCTTCGGTTCGAAAAATGCCATCTGCCTCATATATTAACATATCACAACCTATTGATTTTCCTGTATATTTTTGCCACTCTAAAGTTGTTTTTGGTTCATCTATATAATCAATCCGACTACGATTATAAGAGAAATTTCCATTTATATCCAGTCTAAGGTTATGATTTAGATTTTTCCCCCAGCCCAATTGAACTTCAAATCCCCGATTAGAGCATTCACCAATATTTTCATCAGGAAGGGTTAACCCAGCATATTCTGGAATTGCAACATTACGAGTAGCTAGAATATTATTACGCTTAGTATAAAAGACATCACCTTCAAATGTAAAATTATCAAAGAATTTTGCCTCAACACCAACATTATATGTATTAGCAACCTCCCAAGTTATATTAGGATTAGCTGTCCGATTTAACCATAAACCATTCTGAATCTTCCCATTTAAAATTGCAGGATAACCGAAAGTATATGTTGTCATATATTGGAATGGTGACACATTATCATTACCCATTTGTCCCCAAGAAGCACGAACTTTAAAATAGTCCATCCAACCTATCTTATCTTTCCAGAAGCTTTCTTCAGATATCCTCCAACCAACGGAAACCCCAGGAAAAAAGCCAAAACGATTACCTGCAGGAAAATTCTCTGAACCATCATAACGCCAATTAAATTGGAATAAATAACGATCATTATAACTATAATCTAAACGACCAAAAAAATTCATACGGGCAGTTTCAGAAGCTTTTCCATTATTTGTCTGGCTGTTTGAATCACCTGCAAATAATTCGTCAACAAGAGTAGATATAAAATCTTGCCTACGCCCGGACAAATAATCATATCTACTGCTATATTGTTCATAAGCTATAAAAGTATTAATTCTATGTACATCCTTAAAAGTCCGTTCATAATTAACACGAGCATTTAAAGTTATTCCCAATGTTTGATCCATATATTCATCCAACACATTTGAACCATTTTGTATTGGAATATACTCTTTTGAAGACGAGTCATAATTATATAGATAATATGTATGTTTAAAATTCTTATAAAAGATATCACTTCTATCAATATACAAGCCACCTGCAACAGATAATCCTTCAGTAATCCAAGGTAGATCCCAATGCAATGTAAGGTCTGAATTTAAATATGATTTTTTATTCTTTTGATATCCCATAGACTCATCCAATGCAACAGCAGGAGAAAAACCATCCTGCAAAGAAGATACTGTTCCATAATTTGTACCAGGCCACCAAATATTTTCTGTCGGTTTGTATTTATTTAAAAATCGCCAAATTTGTTCTGATGAATATTGAGGTGAATTACGGTCTTCCTGTCTAAAAGAAACATTCAAGCCTATTTTCAAACCTTCTACTGGAGTAATATCCAAATTTGAACGAACATTATACTGATTATAATTACTAGCACTATTCTTATAATAATTATCTTGATATGAAGTTCCTAAAGAAACAAAGAATTGAACAATCTTATTTCCTCCTGATAACGAAACATTATGTTGCGTTTGAAAAGCAGGACGAAGCATTTCATCAAAAGCATTTACATTAGGATAATTAATAGGATCGCTACCATCTTTAAATTTTTGAAGATCTTCTGAAGAATAATAATCAGGGGTTAATTCATTTATCAATTGTGCATACTCATATGAAGAGCACATTTCGGGAAGAATTGTAGGAGTACTCAATGCCACATTACCTGTATAATTTAATTTTACTTTTTCCTCTTTTCCTCTTTTTGTTGTAATTAAAACCACTCCATTAGCAGAACGTGAACCATAAATTGCAGCAGAAGCATCCTTCAAAATTGTTACACTCTCAATATCATTTGGGTCAATACGGTTAAAACCACCTGCTCTATCAGCAACTCCATCAATTACCAATAAAGGAGAAGAGTCACCAGTTGTGCTAAGTCCTCGAATATTCAATGTAGCATCATCATAACCAGGCTCTCCACTTCTATTATATGAAACCAAGCCTGGTAAACGACCCGCCAAAGTATTAGAAACATTCAATGATGGAACTTTACTCAATTCTTTTCCTGATGTTGTCGACACAGATCCTGAAACAGTTACTTTACGCTGCGTTCCATACCCTACAACAACTACTTCATCCAATTTTTTAGTATCCTCTCTTAAAATAATAGACAAAGATTTTGTTTGAACTTTTAAATTTTGGGACAAATATCCTATATAAGACACATTCAACTTACCCCCTTCATTTATTTCCAATACAAATTTACCATCAAAATCAGTAATCGTACCATTAGTAGTACCTTCTTCCATGATGGTAGCTCCAATAATTGGTTCCCCATTAGCATCCTTTACTGTTCCTGTTACTTTTTTCTTCTTCTCAGAAGAAGCTGTCTGCTGGTTTCCTTTTTTGATTACAATATTTTTACCTTGAATTTCATACGACACATTCTGCCCTTTCAAAATCTGAGCAACCGCATCCTTCAGCTGGCTGGCATTAATCGAAACCGTACGGTCTGTATCCACATCACCAGCTATATATACGAAAGAATAACCACTCTTGGTTTGAAGTTCCGTCATCGCCTTCTTCACCGATACATTGCTCATTTTCAACGATATACCCTGTGAGTATATGCTTAAATTAAGGCATAGCAAAGCCCCGGCCATTAACATGGCTTTTTTTCTGTAATTCATAAACCTAAGATTTTAAGATTAAAAACTGTTGATAAAAGGCGTTTTACAGGGAATGTTTTATTACTTTTGCTGCATCCCTTAGAAAAACATCTTAAGACTAACAAACTAGAAAGAACTAAGGTAATGCCGGAGGAACTCCCCTTCTTCCGGCTTTTTTATGTTCTTCCACTAAAAAGCTAAATCAGGTATCCACTTTTTGCATGACATGAAGATTTTAGTGTGTTTAACAATCGGGTTAATATAAGGTTATTTCCTTTTCATTTTGTATATAACGTACTTTTCCGGTTTTCTCCAATGCTTCCAAAATATCTTTAATGCCTTGTTCACCGCGAGAAAAACTTCCATAAAAACAGAAGTCCCGAAGAGAATCTGTAGCAAAGGTTATATGTACATCATAACTGCGTTCCAATATCTTTACAACCTCCGGCAACGGCAACTCATCAAAGAACAACTTGCCGGAAGTCCATTCCAATACATTCTTTACTTCTTTAGTTTCCTTTTTCATGTGGCCTTCCGCCTTGTCCAGCGTAACCTGTTCATCCGGAAGCAGAATCATCTCTGCTTCTGCCCGTAGGCGATTGCCTAATGCTACTTTTCCTTCTAATAAAGAAACTACGGCTTCTTCATCGTTCGGATAGTCCCGGAAATTAAACTTGGTACCCAACACTCTGACCGACAAAGAAGGAGTCTGTACATGAAACGGGAGTTTCTCATTACGCTCTACCTCAAAATACCCTTCTCCACTTAATTCCACCTCACGGTTGTCTACTCCAAAATCTTGCGGATAGACCAGACGGGAACCGGCATTCAGCACTACCAGCGTACCATCGGGCAAACGGAGGCGTGTCTGTGCACCGAGAGGAGCTTCTACCTCTACCTGAGTCAACGCATTTTGCAGGTTGTTTTCTCCCTGACGGTAAGAGAAGAAGGAAATAAGTCCTACCACCAACACAGCAGCCGCATATTTATAGATTGTTTTCCAATCTATGACTTTCTTGGATTGCTTCTGAGCTGTACTTGCAGCCACCCGTTTCCGGAAGGTTTCAAAAGCGCGGTCTGCATCGTAGCGCATACGTTCTTCCTCCTGCACGGCAGAGAACCAGATTTCCTGCTGCTGCATGAAATAACGTCGGTTTGCTTCAGAACTGGCAATCCATGCATCCAGTTCCTCACGTGCTTCCTTGCTCAGACCTTTACTCAGAAAAGCGGCAATCAGTTCGTCGATATGTGAATTTCTTTCTTCCATTTTCAGGGTTTCTATAAGTGAGACGAAATTTTCGCCTGAGCGGGTAGGCGAAAAACGTAATTTTTTTACTTGAAAGTCGAAAAAAATAGAATCAGGATAATCAGGTACTTCCCGAGTTCTGAATGAAGAGATGATAATGCACTCTTTATGTGATACTTAACTGTATTCACAGAAATATTCAGCTCTGTAGCGATTTCTTCGTATTTTTTCCCTTCGAAACGACTTTTGATAAAAACTTTCCGGCAGACTTCCGGTAAATTCCGGATGGCATGATGAATTTCTTCCTCCAGTTCATGTTCCAGCAGACTTCCCAAAGGGTAATCGTCCGAGAGCAAATAACGCATCTCTCCTTCTTCCGGAATAGAAGAAAAAGCCACTTCTGTACGTTCTTTCTTGGAGGACAGATAATCCATGCAGTGATTCCGCACGGCACGCACTAAGTAACTGCGCAAGGAAACTTGAATGTCGAGTGCCTCATGTATCTCCCACAGATGAAAAATCACATCACCGACCAGTGTTTCGGCCAGAAAATCATCTCCCACATATTCACGCGCTATATGACACAACAAGGCATAATGATGACGGTAGAGGTATTTATAAGCCTCTTCATTTCCTCGCTTCAGTTGTTCTATGATAATCCGTTCCGTAATTTCCATCTGTTACTGCTGCGTAATTTCAAATCATTCAAACATTTTCCGATAATAAGTGGCTTTATCTGATATTTGTTTCCATTGTTCAATCCCATTGATAGAGGAAGAATGCACGCGTTCATAAAACGCAATTTCCTCCCGAAGCGGACAGAAATCATTTTGCATCAGTGACAGGTTCAGCGCTTTTTCGATTCGAGCAAAACCATACATCAGAGAATCCTGTGCTACCTGCTGAATTTTTATCGTATAGGCAGAATCTGCCCGCAAGAAATCTTTGTGAGCTGTGAGCGTATCTCCCTTGTAATCTTCAAGCATAGCTTTCAGGTGCAGCAATTCGGATGACATAGAATCGCTCATACGTGCATCCATCTCACGCAACAAATCCAGCACTTCCTCCAAATGCCAGCTCTGAAACAAATAACGGTATTTCAATAAATAAGTCTGCTTGTCAGGACATAAAGCCAATGCACTGTCCAATTTCTGACGGATGAGTGAATCATGAATACATACTCGCGGATGTGACTTATCAATCGGCTTATTCCAAAACAAAGAATCGCTTTGCATCAAGCTGTCAGCTTCCAACATCAGCCCACGCACAATTTGCTGTATATCTGATTTATCATCTGACTTCTCATGCATGCAAGCGGAAACTATTCCTGCCATGCATCCAACCATCAAAAAGAGTTTTGCATTCATAGTTCAAAGATTGGGTTTGCGCAAAGTTAATTTTTTTCAGTCACATCAAACACAAAAATGTAAAAGAATCCCCAGCAAGCAGCCTTCTTTTTATTTGAGTCCCTTCTTACATTTTCTCCACTTCGTCCTTTCCGATTCTACGTTTTCCGTGCCGGAAACCTTCGTTTCGCACAAGGAAAACGTACGTTTCCGCACCAAGAAACATAGGTTTCCGAAAAGGAAAACATAAAATACACCCCAATGGCTTTCCCGTTATTTCTACATGGTTTTCAACTCATATTATCACAATCATTTTTTAAGGCTTCTTTTTACCACTGCCGGCACACCAGCCGCCAAAGAATCATCGGGAATATCTTTGGTTACGACACTGCCTGCCGCAATGATGCAGCGATTGCCAATGGTCACTCCCGGACATACTACCACATTTCCGCCCAACCAGCAGTCCTCACCTATCGTGATGGGATAGGCGGTTTCCTTCTCTTCACGGCGTTCCACATAATCCATGGGATGCTGAGGGGTATAGAACTGACAATGAGGTCCTATCAGGGTATGTTTTCCGATACGGATATAGCCTCCGTCGAGCATGATACAATCATAGTTCATAAACACATTTTCTCCTAAAATGATACCCGTACCATGGTCGCAATGGAAAGGCGGACAGATAGTGGTGCTCTGCGGAATGCCGGGAATCAGCTCTTCTATCACCTGACGGTAGTCATCATCGCAAATAGTCATGGAACGCAAACGGGCACAAACTTTCTTGGCGTGTACCAGACTGGCATGTATTTCAGGATCGGAAAAATAATAGAGCTCCTGACTGCGCATTTTTTCATATTCTGTTTTCATAGATGTTCAATGTATAATTTACCATACTCAAAGTTAGAAGGATTTTTGTTTATTTGCAAAGAGATTTGACATGCATCAAAAATACATTAAATTTGTAAGTGAAAAACATAGAAAGCACTCACTAACATGAATACACATTACCCATTACCTTTACAAGTTTGTTTTCTGCTAATTAGCTTATTATTCGCTTATACGTCAGATGTAACAGCCGTATATTATTCTCGCCCGACTTCACAAACAGAAAAGGCACGTGTTATCGTTACTACCGATGGAGAAGCTGATGACAGAGCCTCGATGGTTCGCTTCCTGCTTTCTGCCAATGAGTTTGATGTGGAAGGAATTATCAACAGCAGTTCACAATTCCACTGGGAAGGTGGAAAGGGATGGAATGCCTTTCACCCCGTAGAATGGATACGGGAATACATTGAATACTATAAGAAGGTGTATCCCAATCTGCTCCTGCACGACAAAAATTATCCTTCACCGGAATATCTGTTAAGCAAATGGAAGGTAGGAAATATAAAAGGGGATGGAGAATATCGGGAACGAACCGAAGGAGCACAGTTTATCGCAAAGGTTCTCCTCGCCGAGGACAATGACCCGCGCCCTGTCTGGATTCAGGCCTGGGGAGGTTGCAACACACTGGCATCTGCGCTGAAAATCATTCAGGAAGATCATCCTGAAAAAATGGAACAAGTAGCAGCCAAGATGCGTCTGTTCTTAATTTGGGAACAGGATAAAGCCTATCAGGAATACATCCGTCCGAACTGGGAGCACTTCCAGATACCGACTATTATCTCAGACCAGTTCGACTGTATGGCCTATATCTGGAATAAGGTACTCCCCGCTTCAGTGCAATCTTTTTTTCAGAAAGAATGGATGACACAGCATATCCTTCAGGGGCATGGTGCCCTCTGTGACGCATACCCTCACAAAAAGGGAGCTTTCAATGCGGAAGGAGATACACCTGCATTTCTGCATAGCATCCCAACGGGTCTGCGCAATATGGAAAATCCGGGATACGGAGGATGGGGAGGCCGCTATGTGAAAGTAAGAAATAATGTATGGATGGATCCTCAACCGTCATCGGACTACAGCTACCCGACCGGCCAATATGGCTTTGACAACAGTTGGTCGAAGATGATGGAACATTATACAGATACGGCACAAGTAGCCATGCGTACCCGTTATTTTCAGCCGTTATGGCGCTGGCTGGATAAAGTGCAGCTGGATTTTGCCGCCAGGGCAGACTGGTGTGTAAAAGACTATGCCTCAGCTAACCACCATCCTGTAGTGAATCTGAATCTGGAATCGCTTGATTTGAGTGCCCAACCAGGGGAGAAAATCATACTGGATGCCTCACAAAGCCAGGATCCGGACGGAAACTTATTGAAGTTCCACTGGTGGATATATCCGGAAGCCAGCAACTATAAAGGTAATTTCTGCTTTGAATCTGACCAGCCCCAAACTGCCTTCAGCGTTCCACAAGATGCACGTCCAGGAGATACCATCCATCTCATCTGTGAGGTATCAGACAACGGCACACCTTCACTAACCAGATACAAGCGGATAATTATCAGAGTGAACCATTAAATCTTCCTGTCATATTTGTATGCCTCAAATAACATTTACAGGCTTAATATATTATCATCATATCACTACATCATTCTGCTACAACAACCGTTATGGTAAATTCTCAGTATAACCGAATACAGAATTACCCCATTATCCATCTGCCTATCTTACCTGATTTTCTGACAATATAAACAAAACCCCAGGTAACCGACAATAAAAATACGGTACATACAATCATTTTCACCATTGTGTGTAGAGGCAATGATTCTACAAGCATATAGCATGGACCAAGAAAAAGATAGTGAGACATCCAGATACCAAATGTACATGTAGAAATGCTCACAGAAAAGCGTCTTATCACAGCAGAACTGAAGTGAATTTTTTGGGTGGCAAGAAAAAGAGGAAGTGTCATCATCAACACATTTGGAGAGCAATAGGTAAAGAACAATTCAACCAGTTCTACAGACTGCCCAGGAACTGCCGTAACAGACTTAAAGCCAAAGAATGTAATGCAATAGCCAATAACAAACGAAGGAACACCCATCATGACGAGTTTGTTCCAGCTGAGATTCATTTTATTATTTATAATATAATGACCTAACAGCAGATACCCATTAAAGCCAGCAAAATAATATAAAAGACCAAACTCATTCCAGGAACATGTTCCCCAAAGGTCTTTTGTCAGATATTCCCTTAAATAAGGAATGAAGAGTGATACGAACCAAAGAACAAGGAAGACCTTCTGCTCTTTTATTGAAGCTTGCCTCACCCATGCCGAAAAGATTGGCATATAAAGATATAAACCTATAAGAAGATAAACATACCACATCTGTACTGCCAGCATCGAGAAATTGAAAGGAATCATGGCAATGTGATGCAAGGCACTGGACAAAGACTGGTCAGGTTCTGCCCAGGCAAAAAAATCATTAATAATTGTAGGGGAAAGTCCCAATAGTCCGGTTATCCATGGAAAAAGATTGTACAAAAGAGACCATATAACAAAAGGAACAAAAAGCCTTGTCAGGCGCTTTTTATAAAAAGCAGAAATATCCTACTCTACAGGCAAAAGCAATGCTCCTGTAACCATTACAAACAGAGGTATGGCTGGACGCATAAACGAGCCATAAAAACTTCCCCAAAGATTATACCACGGCTCTGAACGTTCTGCCGGAGTTACATTATCGGTACAATGTACTGCTATCATCATGAAGATAGCAATAAACTTTACAAAATCAAGCCATATAATACGCTTTCCATCTTTCTCACCAGATAGTTCTTTCATACTTTTTTGCCACAAAAGTAGCTACTATAAAGAACACTTTTTTTGACCTATATCAAAAAGACTGCTCCTATATCCTTACTTTTCGGATCTGATTCTGCTCAAGGTAGATATTGATATGCCAAGAAAAGAAGCTATATAACCCAAGTTAACCCTCTGACATATATCCGGGAATCTCTTCAATAGAACATTATATCTTTCTTTTGCCGTCATTGTAAGATTATCTATTCTTACGCATTGCAACGTGAGCAAACACTCCTGATGAATAACCCTGCTCCAATTAGCTATCTCAATATTAGTATCATACAATTTATTCAGAATACTTACTGGTATTGAATACGCAAGAGTTGGTTCAACTGTCTCAACAAATTCAAAGCCGGCTTTATTATGATACAAACATAACAGTCCGAAAGTAATGTCTCCTTCTTTAGAAAACCAAGTGGTATGTTCATTCCCATCTACCAGACAATATGAACGAGTCAATCCTTTTTCTATGAAGTACACATTCCTGTCTATTACCCCACCTCTGATGATTAGATGCTTAGCTGGAAAATGATGAACTGTAAAATGCTCAATAAGCTGGTTTATAGATTCGTCAGAAACCGGATAATAACTTCTAATAGATTTTATGATATTGTAAAAATACATACAGATAAGATTTGGAAAACTTCTTAATCAATGTCATTTATAATACCATACATGTATATAACTGATAAGATTAACAAATTCCTCCGGTTTTCACATTAATTCTAGAAAGCCAATGGATTACGAATAACAAAAAGAAAAAGGAGAAAATTTCTCAATTTTCTCCTTACAGGTACCCAGACCCGGGGTCGAACCGGGATGGATGTTACTCCACTGGTGTTTGAGACCAGCGCGTCTACCGATTCCGCCATCTGGGCATCATTTTCGATTGCGAGTGCAAAGGTACACATATTTTTCGATAGTGCAAGAAATTCGGACAAAAAAGTTGAAAAAAAGTTTTCTAACACTATTTAGAATCCTTTTCGGGCGTTTCTTGCAAAATAAGCCCTATCTTAGCATCAAACTTTAATGCCAGCATCAACCATGGACAGTAAAAATTTTTATTGCATCATCATGGCCGGAGGAACCGGGCGTCGGTTCTGGCCATACAGCCGGAAAGCCTTACCCAAACAATTTCTAGACTTTTTTGGAACTGGCCAGACACTCTTGCAGCAAACTTACGAAAGATATAAGCAGATTCTTCCTGCAGAGAATATTTTCATTACGACCAACCAGCATTACAGGGAACTGGTACTGAACTCGCTTCCCGGTTTCAGCGAATCTAACCTGATTGTGGAAGAGGAACACCGGAATACGGCACCAGCCATTGCATACGCATCGTATGTCATTCAAAAAATCAATCCGGATGCCAGCATCGTGGTAGCTCCTTCCGATCACCTGATTCTAAAAATGGATGAGTTCAAACGGGATATTCTGAAATCGCTGGAATTTGCATCCCATTCAGACAAACTCCTGACATTGGGTATTAAACCCAGCTATCCGGAAACGGGCTATGGATATATCCAAGTTTCGGAAGAAAAAGAAGAAGATTTCTATAAAGTCAAGACATTCATTGAGAAACCGTTGCGAGAATTTGCCGAAGTATTTGTACAAAGTAATGAGTTCTATTGGAATTCCGGTATCTTTGTATGGCACGTCAAAACAATAATGAAGGCATTCCATGAAATGATGGCGGAGGTATGTCCGCAAGTGGAATGTGACATGCCGAAATTCAGTACTTGCCCCAACAGTTCCATCGATTATAGCATCATGGAAAAGGCTGACAATGTATATGTACTGCTTTGTGATTTCGGGTGGGCAGACATAGGCACATGGAACGCATTGTACGATGCTTCTCCCAAAGATGAAAATCAGAATGTGACGACGCACAGTAATGCATTGCTATATAACTGCAAGGACAATATCATCATGACTCCCAAAGATAAATTAGTGGTTGTACAAGACTTGGAAGGATATCTGGTGGCAGAACAGGGAAATGCCCTGCTCATCTGCAAAAAGGATGATCAGAATGCCATCCGGAAGTTTGTCAACGATGCAGAAATGAAGTTTGGTGAGTTGTATTCATGAGTCACAATAAACCTTCTCACACATAAAAGAATGGCTTGTCTCTCTGGTGGAAAGACAAGCCATTCTTTTTATAGCGACCCAACCCAACTTAATACTCAAAGGTAATTCCTAACGTAGGGAGTAACGTGCCACTCTCCTGGCGGATGGATTTCATGACATATCGCTGCTCGCTCAGCGGTGCAGAAGGATTTTCAATCTGTCCGGTACTCATCAAGGCATCGGGCTGACGCAACTTACTGGCTGTAATGTTCTGAATGTCGAGATAAAAGCCTAACATACATTTTTTCAGATAGAAGGTTTTATCTACCCGCACATCCAATTGTCCGAAAACCGGCAGACGCTCCTGATTATAGCGGCTATAATCATAGTAAGCACGTCCCTGCACATTCCAAGCTTCCACCAGCGAAGATTTTTCCACATCGTAAGGCGTATAAGGAGAACCACCTATGCAACTGACTTTAGCTCCTAAACTCCAATGCTTGGGGAAGTTATAGGTTCCGCTCATATTCAGAATAAAACGATTATCCCAGGCGGAAGGTACATAGCTTCCTTGCTCGCCATCCTTGAATTCACTCTTGAAAATGGTCAGTGAGGAAGAGAGATTCAGCTTCTGGGTCAACAGCCATTTGAACATTAGTTCCACCCCGTACGAGCGACCTTTTGCTTCGGAAGAGAGTGCTTCATTTCCAATGGTTCCATAATCATTTCCTTTGCAAGAAAGAGGTATCTGGTCGGACAAGGAGAAAGGCATGTGCCCGTATAATTTATAGAATCCTTCCACAGACAGTTCCATATTTTCATTAGGAGTCCATGACAGTCCCAGACTTTCCTGTGACACAGAGATGTAATCCAAGTGGCGGTTGACATACTCTCCTTCTTCCCCTTTGAAACCTAAAGCGGTATAAGAAGGAAGCTGATAATACAGTCCCACATGTCCACTTAAAGTAAGCCCCTCAATCAGCCGATAGGATACTGACAAACGGGGGGAAAGCTGACGCCACAATTCCTTCATTTTATCGCTATAGTTATTTCCATCGGTACGTACGCCCATGGAGGCCGTGAAACTTTTGTCGGGAGCAGCATAATCGACTGAAGCAAACATCCCCCAACGCCAGAGAGACAAATCGGTATGGTAATCATATTCCCTCAAGACATTGGCAAAGACCTTGCGGTATTCATTGCTTTTGTAACGGGAATAATTCAAATCGAACCCGGCTTTTACTTTCCACACGCTCCATGAGGAGGTATTTTCCATGCGCAATTTGGTTTCCTGCTCAATCGCCCCCAACCGCAGCGTCAGATTTTCTTCGCTGCTTTCGTCATTGTCACGATATTTTACATTACGGTTGTTCAGATAGCTTTGACTTAATACGATTGACTGCACATGCCGCTGGGAATAATGACGGTACACACCTCCTACGGTATAGGTTTCCTGATTGATTTCGGGAAGGTAACTGAGCATATACTCGGCATCTTCGCCTTCAATCCCCAAATTGAGTTTCATGCGGTCAATTCCTCCAAGACCAAGCAAAGTCAGTTCGTTGTGGCTATCAAAACGGGTTTTAATTTTAAAGGAAGCATCGGTATAAGCCGGAAGGAAAGGCAGGTCCAGGATTTTAAACAATGCCTGCAAATAAGACTGGCGTACCGACACCAAATAAGAAGTCTTGTTGCCAATATGTCCGTTGGAGCTGAGTGAAACCTCCGAAGCACCTAAAGTTGCCTTCAGGGAATTGCGCTCCATGTCTCCATCGCGCAGACTAAAGTCGAGCACACTACTCAACGCATTACCCTTGTCGGCTGGGAATGCCCCGCTGTAAAACTTCACACTACGAATCAAATCAGCATCAATCAGCCCGACAGGACCTCCGGAAGCTCCTTGTGTACTGAAGTGATTGATATTCGGAATCTCTACCCCATCCAGGTAGAAACGATTTTCGGAAGGACCACCTCCCCGCACAATCAGGTCATTGCGATAGCCTATAGGAGAAAAGGCTACCCCCGGATAGTTCTGTACAACTTTCGAAATATCCCGGTTGGCACCCGGAGCTTTTTCAATCTCCTGCAAACCAATCACCCGAAGGCTGACAGGACTCTCCGGTACTTTCTGGAAAGGAGAAGCTGTCACAACGACCTCATTCAACGACGCATTTTCTTCCTCCAGTTCTATCTGCACATAAGGCGTCACGTGGTTCACCCGATATTCCGGAGTCAATTCTGTTTTATACCCAAGGAAAGAAGCTTGCAGACGGTAAATACCCGGTGGCACCTGAGTGATGAGAAAGTTTCCGTTGGCATCAGTAGAAGCCCCGATACCCAATCCCACTACAAGCACATTCACAAACTCCAACGGCTGGCGGGTGGACTTGTCAATTACCACTCCTTTTATCTGATATTCGGCTGCAAAAACATTCCAGCACAGACAGCAAAGAAGAATAAAGAAAGAAATTCGTCTAATACGCATAGGCTACAATTCTTAAAAAAACAGGCATGGTTTTCATGGAATCTGTCCAACTGAAAACCACGCCTGAAAATACGAAGAATCCTTTATATCAAAGGTATTTTTGAGAAGAAAATTATTTGCTTTCAGCTTTCCAAGCAGAATTTATTGCATTGGCGATTTCAGTAAATTCTTCCTGAGAAAGTTTAAGTTTCGGATTAGAGAACAACATGTCTGATTCTTTCTGGATAGGAATCAGGTGAATGTGTGCATGAGGAACTTCCAGACCAATCACAGCCTCACCTACTTTTTTGCAAGGGAAAGCTTTCTGGATAGCCAGCGCCACATGCTTGGCAAACACATGCATCTGAGCCAGCTCCTCATCGCTTAAATCGTAGATATAGTCTACTTCCCGCTTGGGAACTACCAGCGTATGTCCTTTCACCAAAGGATTGATGTCAAGAAACGCATAAAAATTGGCATCTTCGGCTACCTTGTAGCTCGGAATTTCGCCCGCAATGATTTTACTGAATATTGTTGCCATATTGTTTAGATATTAAATAAGGCAAGCCCGCCAAAGCAGACCTGCCTTATACATTAAAATGATATACCCATAATTTCCAAAGAGATTTTTCCCTGTGGAATAGTGATTTCTGCTACATCGCCTACCTTCTTTCCTAACAAGCCCTGCGCAATCGGTGTATTCACTGAAATCTTACCTTGCTTCAGGTTTGCTTCACTTTCTGATACGATAGTGTAAGCCATCTTCATGCCTGTTTTCACATTTTTCAGTTCCACACGGCTCAGAATCTGCACAGTGTCAGTCTTCAGTTTAGATGTATCAATAATCTTGGCATCACCGATGGTTGCCTTCAACTGGTTGATTTTCATTTCCAGCAAGCCTTGTGCCTCTTTTGCAGCATCGTATTCTGCATTCTCTGACAAATCGCCTTTATCACGCGCTTCTGCAATAGCAGCTACAATCTTCGGACGTTCCACCGATTCCAAATGTTTCAATTCAGCTACCAGTTTCTGATAGCCTTCTTCTGACATGTAAGCCATAATTTTTCTCCTTAAATATTCGTTATTAAATTATTTATTTTCAACAAAAGTAAAGGGCTGTCCAAAATAAGAACCGTTTATCACAAAAGTAAAGTCATTCTGAACGAAGAGTGAACCCTCCACAGAATGTGGAAACAAACGGATTCTTCACTTTGTTCAGAATGACAATCTGACAAATCAATTTTTATTTTGATACAGCCTCTCTTTCTCAGAGTCTTATATCTTGCGACAAAGATAAATCTTTTTACAATACCAGTCAAGTTTATCTATACATGCTTTTCAACATGTTACAACAAATTCTTGATGGCTTCTTCCATATTTGTCTTTTCCTCCACACGCAAGCTCAACTCGTTATTACGATTAACCAGGAATGCAGTAGGCAACTGGGTTACGCCGTACAAGTTAAGATAGGTAGAATAAGGTCCCTGCGGGTCGCGAACACAAATCCAAGGAAGATTATCCGCAGCTGTCTTCCAGAAATGTTCGTCTGCATCCAAAGAAATCTGATAAATCACCAGTCCCTGAGAAGCATATTTATTATACAGTTCACGCAAAGCCAGATTACGTGCTCCTGAAGCTGCTGAAGAATAGGCTGTAAAATCAATCAAGACTACTTTACCTTTCAGGTCTGTCAGACGATGTGTCTTTCCATTTAAGTCTTTCAGCTCAATATCAATGATAGAAGCTTCCTGAATCTTATCGGCTGGAAGTGTCACATCTTTTACCTGAGGCGTACGGGTATTCTTCATTCCCTTTATTACCATATTGTAAAGGTTGCGTGAACGATCGGCATGAGGATACAGATTATTCAGGCTAGTAGCCACCGCCGCAAAGCATTTCACATCTTCCTTACTCGTCAGCGGATCAAAAATCATATAACCATTCAACTGCTGGAACAAAGCAAAATAAGCGTATGCCTTGTTAGGAGCTGCAAAAATATAATTGCGTTTTACCTGATCTTTATATGCATTCACCAATGAGAACAAACTATCTTGAGCTACTCCGGCAGGAAGTCCGGACTGTCCTAATTTATTCACCTGCTCCTGCAAGTTTGCCTGAAGCAGTACCAGTTCCTTTATCTTCTGGTTATTTTCTGAACCCTCCACCTGATAAGCGGTAGCAAACCCGGAATTATCGGCTTTCACCGTCACAGTTTCAGTAGAGTCAACAGAGAAATTAATCACCTGATTATCCAGTCGAAGCCGATAAAAATCAGGAGAATCCGGACGAGCACCTGAAAAGTGAAACGTTCCACTCTCATCCAACTTGACAGAATCGACCTGCACGATACCTTCCAGGCTGGTGTGTTCCAAATACAGCATCTTGTCAGCTGCACCCGATACTGTTCCTTCTACTTTAAAAGCAGGTTCATTGTGACATGCCATCAGTCCGGCCGACAGCAGTGCCGTTAACAGATAAGTATTTCTTCTCATACCTGATTTTCTTTAATCTCACATTCTTATGTAAATTCTGTGTGCAAAGTTACTACAAAAAAGTGAAATGCGGAAAGATATAGTGATAGAATTGAGTT
>ENA-ORTS01000406-ORTS01000406.1-human-gut-metagenome-genome-assembly--contig:-NODE-406-length-35445-cov-4.262023_pt1 | contig 35445 bp, 29 predicted proteins | sample MGYA00241911_ERZ509186 | MGnify/ENA primary metagenome ERZ509186 (study PRJEB26280, sample SAMEA2338852) | human gut metagenome | biome: human gut; feature: human-associated habitat; material: faeces...
CCTCAGATAATAAAAGAAAACCGGAACCCGCTGTTCCTCTTTCAGTATATCAAAACCCAAAAAGAGAATCAACACTAAATTGACCCCGGATGACAAAAATTATACAGACTGTTTAAGGATGATATTTATCTTATTGGAACTGTCGCTTAGTTTAGAAAAGTGATATGTTTCATTTTATAAAACAGGAGCAGCCAAATAACAGCTCCTGTTTTTTTGTGGTGCGTCATATGTAATTTAAAAATTTATGACAGGAAAGTAAACAACAGGAGTATACCCTGTATTGCTTAAAGTAATATCCGTCAGGCTGTAACTGCATGGATCTTGTTCATGATCGGATGTGTTGCATGAATTGCTAAGTTTTATACCGCTGATATGCTCTCCCTGTACGGTGCTTGATATGAGAGGTGTAGTATTGTAATCTGCGTGGTATGTTATATTAAGCTTACGATAACTGTTTAATACCATATTAAAGTTCATTCCGATGAGTTTAAGCTCCGATTGGGAGGGAATAAACCAGTCTCCGGCATTAGTGCCGGCTGTTTTATAATCCAGAACATCCGTATAAGGATTCTCCCTCAAATTGGAGGTAATTTCTTTAACTCTATTACTGGCAGCATAAAACACGCTTCGAATCTGATTTAAGTCATTAAGTTGAAGCTGTTTAGCCCGGCTCTGAATATCGTCTTCCGAACAGCCGATGCAGCTTCTTCGGACTTCATCCAAATAAGTGTCCAAACCGTTTTGTATGGCAGCGGTCAATGGCGCAATAAAGTCATCGAGTTCGGCAGTTATCTCTGTTGTATAGTTTGATAGAGACAGGGCCAGCTTTTGGGTATTTTTTTTGCCGTCCTCATCTGTTTTAAGTTTGTTATAAGGTAAATACAAAGTAAAGCTCATCGGCAGTTTTTGCGTGAGAGTATGACCCGAAGCACTGGCAGGGGTAAAATAAAACATTTTCTGTAAGTAATCGCCCGTATATAGTACAGATCCTTTTGACGATAAGGCCAACGCCAGTTTTTGATTAGAATCAAAGACAATTCCAATCGGCGTCTTCCCTGTTACCGGGTTGGATGACGTCGTCATGTCCGAAAACAAAATGTCGCCGATGGCAATCTGTGCCATATATTTTTTTGAGCAAAAAACTTTGGTGTCGTCGAAGGGACAGCGTAAAATATCCAATCCCGCGCACATTGCCGCAGTTTTGTTGTATCCGAGATTTTCGCAGGAAGGCGGGGTGACACAGGTCTGAGCGAGAGTTTGAGACGTAAGCGCCGCTGCGGCGAATACCGCGGCAAGCAAAAGAGTCGGTAGTCTATTCATTACAAGTCTCCTTATTTAATCCAGCATTTAAGCGCACCGTTGCACCAGTAGCTTTCAAGATTCCAGCTTTCGGCGGGACAGACGGTTGGTTCTTTTTTACATTCTTTATATTTGACGACGTCACCGCTCTGACAGACCGCTGAGCCGGCAACCGCCCCGTACTGACAGTCGAAATAACCGTCACAGGGATTGACAGTCGTTTTATAACGGATTCCGAAGCAACTGTCGCACCGGGATGTTTCAATATAGCCTGGCTTAATTTCGGTTTCTTCAAATCCGTCGCATTTGTTACAGCAGGTGCCGTAGGTATTGTCATATTTGCAGCGTCCGCCGTCTTCCAATTGCCATCCGTCGGGACAAGTTTGGGTATATCCTAGGCAGGCTTCCGGAATGTTGATAATGCAATCGGCGTATTTTCCGCCGCAGGAAGCGCCTGAGGGATAAGAGGGAGGCTTGCAGTTGGATGCATCGTATTGATAGCGGTCAGAACAAGAGCATCCTTTGTAGCAGGTAAGCTCCGGTGTGGGGTGAACGACGGTTCCGTTTTGTTGCGGCGGGCAGGATGCGGCAAGTCCGTAGTTAGCGCAGCTGGCATATTTGCCTCCGTTTATAAGCTCGTCATCGTTGGTTCGGTTTCCGTAGCCGTATCCGCCGATACGGCCGATATAATCGGGCATCCAGTAGACACCGGCGGTTTTAACGGTAGAAGGAGAGGCAAACGACGAAGGTGATAATGACATTGGTGTGAAATGCGGGTTATCGGCGAAGGCTTCGGATAGTGAAAACAAAACGGCGAAAAAAGACATCGCCTGAAGAGAACCAAAATGTTTCATAATCGTCATCCTTGCCAAAATTAAAGACCTTTAGTCGTCTGCTTCTGTTCTTATAATAACAAATTTATACAAATAAGTAAATAATTAATTAACCCAGGATGACAAAAAAACACCCCGTTTTTACTAAACGGGGTGTCGGGCAACGGTTTGGTTATTATTTGATTTTGATTAAGCCGTGCTTCTTTTTGCCTTGCGACAGTTTAATCTGCCCGTCAACGACATCAGCGGCACAGCAGCGGTAATTTTCGTCACAAACCGGTTTGTCGTTAAGTTTTAGGCCGCCTTGTTTAATCAACCGGCGGGCTTCGCCCTTGCTGGCGCAAAAACCGATTTGTACAAAGGCGTCCAAAACGCACAGTCCGTCGGCACAATCGACTTCCAGACAGGGGAGGTTGCCGCCGGCAATGCCTTGTTCAAATGTCTGAATGGCGGTTTCCTGTGCTTTTCGGGCTTCTTCTTCGCCGCGGCAGATTTTGGTAGCCTCAAAGGCCAAAATCTTTTTGGCCTCGTTAATCTCTTGGTCTTTCAAAGCTTCCAGACGTCGGACTTCATCAATCGGCAAATCCGTAAAAATACGCAGGCATTTGCCCACTTCGGCGTCTCCGATATTGCGAAAATATTGGTAGTAGTCATATGCCGGAAGTTTCTCTTCGTTAATCCATACGGCATTGCCCTCTGATTTGCCCATTTTTTTGCCGGCAGAGTCGGTGATAATCGGACTGGTGAAGCCGAACAGTTCCACATCGTATTTGCGGCGTCCGAGTTCGGTACCGGAGGTAATGTTTCCCCATTGGTCGGAACCGGCGATTTGTGCCCGGCAGCCGTATTTTTTGTAGAGTTCGATAAAATCGTATCCCTGCAGCAGCATATAGTTAAATTCCAAAAACGACATCGGCTGCTCGCGTTCCAGACGAGACTTGACGCTGTCCATGGTCAGCATCCGGTTGACGGTATAATAGGTTCCGATATCGCGCAGAAAAGAGAGGTAATTGATGTCTTTGAACCAATCCCAGTTGTCAACCATTTCGGCGTCCGTGGCTCCGGTGCCGAATTTAAGAAATTTTGAAAAAGATTTTTTCAATCCTGCGACATTGTGCGCCAATGTCTCTTCATCCAGAAACGGGCGCAGCTTGTCTTTGCCGGAAGGGTCGCCGATGCGTGCGGTGGCGCCGCCGACCAACGTCAACGGTTTGTGTCCGCATTTCTGAAACCAGCGCATCATCATCAGCGGTACGATATGGCCGACATGAAGACTGTCGCCTGTCGGATCTGAGCCCAAATAGCCGACAGCAGGCTTTCCGGAAGTTTCGCATTGGTAGAGGTAGGTGTCAAAACCATCCTCGTTAGTGCATTGGTTGTAGAAACCCCTTTCCAGCATGATGTTCATAAACTGTGACTTAAATTGGCTCATTTTCCCTTTCCTTTTCAATTTTATAACCAAATTTTAACTTGGCTATATTAGCATATAAAAACAACAATGCAACAAAGGAGTGACTTTTTTATCATGGATTCCATCAAAACGCAGCGGGCTTTGGGCTTAATGAGCAGTTCTTCTCTGGAGGGAGTAAATGTCGCTGTGATTTCAACCGATGGCATAGACGTCTATGATTTTGGCCCTTCTTTTAAAGTCCCTTACGACGATGCCTTGCGCGAACGGCTGCGTTCGCTGCTCGGTAAACGTCCCGACGGCGAGGCGGCGGAGGAAATCGCTGCGGCGGAACGCGAACTGACTGCGTTTAACGCCGAAATCGTCCGAGACGTTATTTCTGCTTACGATGAAAATATTGATGTTATTGGTTTTCACGGCCTGACGCTGCTTCATCAGCCTGCCGAGCATTATACCTGCCAGATTGGTGACGGAGATATGTTGGCAGAGCTGACCGGAATAAAGGTTGTCAACCGTTTTCGCAACACGGATGTTGCCGCCGGCGGGCAGGGGGCGCCGCTTTCGCCGGTTTATCACGCCGCTTTGGCTGCAAAATTTGAAAAACCGGTTTGTTTTGTAAATATCGGCGGAATTTCCAGCCTGACCTGGATTGGCAGTAACGGCGAACTTTTGGCTTTTGACACCGGTCCCGGCAATGCGGCCGTAGACGACTGGGTTTTAAAACACGGCGGCATGCATATGGATTATAATGGCAAATTGGCGATAACCGGAGCTATTGACGGCCATGTGCTGGCCAGCTTAATGCGCCATAAATATTTCGGGCTTTATCCGCCCAAGTCGGTAGACCGAAACCTTTTTCACGACAAGCTTGAACATCTTGAGGCCTTGTCTCTGGCTGACGGAGCTGCGACGGCAACGGCTTTTGTTGCCGAATCAATCGCCTATTCTCTGGCGATGTATGTGCCGGAAGCTCCCAAAGAAGTTATTATTTGCGGCGGCGGAGCCTGTAATCCGACACTATTGCGCTTTTTGCGCCAGCGCCTGGAACATATTGACGTTAAAACGGCGGAAGAGGCCGGTTGGAAAGGCAATGCGCTTGAACCGCAGGCTTTTGCCTTTATGGCCGTACGCCGGCTCAATATGCTTCCCGCCAGTTTTCCCGCCACTACCGGCGTGCCGGAACCGTTAATCTGCGGACAGATTCATGAACCCCCTGCCGCGATGTGAGATGTGACCCTTTTTTTGATAAAAAATTATTTAGATATAACCGTTGTTTAACACTTAAACGATTAGTTTTATGGAAAAAAAGTCGTCTTTGGGTCACGAGATACTGTGTATGTTGTTGACCGCAGCATTATTTTATTTGCTCATCTTCTGCAAAGTGAACGCGATGTGGTAGATGTGGGTTAATATATTGTGGTGTGCCGAAACTGCCCGTGATTTTTTTGAGAACCTCAACTCTCAAAATATCCGGGCAGTTTTTTGTGGACAAAAATTCCGAATTATGCTATCTTTCCAGTATTCCAACTGATTATTAATAAATTAAAATATATAAAAAAATGAAAAAGTTTTATTATTTTTTGATGGCGGCATTTGTAGCAATAGCTTTGAGTGCCTGTGACAAAGATGCCGAAGTTTATGACCTTCTTCCGGATGACGAGACGGAAAACCCGGATAACGGAAACAACAACGGCAACAACAGCGACGGAGAGAATAACAGCGAAGACTATGATGTCTGGAGCAGTGTTTCTTTCAAGGTTGCTCCCGGAATCACCTTTGGCGGACGATACACCATCGTTCCCCAGAAAAAAGGTACTGACTATTACTTCTATATGCAGTCTCACGGAGAGACAATGAAAGACTATTTCATTGTTTTAACACAGGATTTGACTTCTGCGGACGGAAAACGCATTTATGAGGTGACAACGTCGGATAAAATTCCGGTCGATGCCTATTTTCCGTCGGATTATGCCGATGAAGTGTCAATCACCGAGAACAAGGCAACGGTTGTTTTTGTAATCGGTTCCGTCAAAGACAGCCAGACCATTGTTCTGAAAAACTAAACGTAAAAAAACAACAGCCTCCGCGGACAAATTTCCGGGAGGCTGTTGTTTTTTATTGGTAAGCTTGCTGAAAAGAATGAATTTACTCAGAGATGAATGCTAAGATATTGTTAGATATACCTTTATGCCAAAGAGTGTGGTTAAACCACTAGGTTTGCAGTTATTTTAGAATCCCCAGTTTACTGGATGATAGCTATAATTAGTTTACTGGATGATAGCTATAATTTTGTTGACTATGTACTTTATCTGTACTTAAATTAAAAAAATGATTGTGAGGGAAAAATGCGTAATTTTTTTAGATCTTTTAAAGATATTAATAGCTTAGAAAAGACAATGGCGATAGAAAATATTATATCTTCTAAAATTGTTGAATATAGGAAAAAAATCAGAATACTAGTTATTGATGATCAAGAATTTACTCCTCAATCAAATTTAACAACTCTTAGATATAATATAGACTATGTTTCTGAAATACCTAACATAGATACAGTAAAAGACTATCATATTATATTATGTGATTTAAAAGGAGTGGGCAGAAATTTTGATAAGGAAGGTGAAGGAGCAACATTAATCAGACAAATAAAAAGGGCATATCCTTCAATTTTTATAATAGCTTATAGTGGAGGAGCTGATGCTGATATTATTCGAGAAGTTAAAGAATATGCCGATTCATTTTTAGCAAAAGATGCCAGTATTACAGAATGGACCGAAAAACTGGACAATACGATTCATGATGCATTAAATCCTGTTCATGCATGGAAGAAAGTTCGTGTGGAACTTCTTAAAAATATTACACCATATGAACTAGCTATTCTGGAAGATGAATTTGTTAGATCCTTAGTGTCAGGAAAACAAAAAGATGTTAATTTAAAAAAGTATAATGGTGTTGTAAAAGAATTACTTAATACTTGTTATCATCTTATGAAATTATATGTGGAGTTGACAAAGTGAAAAATATTTTAAGTGCATCAATAATTCCTTGTGTTTTATTTTATTCAGAAGGAGAGTTTATTGCAGAATTCAAAAGTTCATTATTTGATACAAAAGGTTATAATTTTTTAAGTGACTCTAACTTTAATTTTTATCGAGATCTTAAGGCTGGCTGGAAACGTTCTCCAGAAGGATTTGCCACATATACTATTTATTTTAATGAATACAAGATTGTCTTTACAGGAATGAAGGTAAAATCAATAAGTGATGTTAGGGGGAAAAATATAGGAATACCATTGTACATAAGTGAGAAAAATATGGTTGAAAATTATGTTTTCAACTTGCTCGATGTTTGTAAAAGCTATACAAAACAAAAATTGGATAGTTTTCAAGACTATACTCATGAATTAAAAAAAATCGTATCCGATATATACCATAAGACGCTGGAAATAAAAGAAAATTCAAATTTAAATGATTATCACAAAGAACTGGCAGAATCCATTTGTGCTTTAACTAATATGATTTCTACAAAATCAGACATAATGACTTTCTTGACAACACATGATTTAAGTCATTCTCTTCCAGAAGATAATATAGGAATTCATAAAAAATTTCTGAAAATTGTTAAGTGCTTTAAATTATTAGGAAAGAAAAAGGGAATTGATTTTAATTTATCAGGAACATCATTTAAATCAATTTCTAGAGGACCAGCTGGGTTTGAAATCATACCATATCTTTTGGTTGAAAATGCAATAAAATACTCTCCGGAACAATATGATATAAATATATGCTTTGAGGATAAAGATGATGGTGTCGAAGTGATAATAGATAATGTAGGTCCTGAAATAGAAAAGGAAGATTTAATAAAAATTTTTCACAAAGGCTACAGAGGAAAAAGTGCTCAAAATACAACAAGTACAGGAAAAGGTTTGGGGCTATATATTGCTAAAGAGTTTTTGGAAAAAGGTTTTGGTGGAAAAATAGATGTAGAACAAGATGGTGCCGAAATTATTAACTTAAATAGCATATCTTATAGAAATACGACATTTAAAGTTTTTATTCCTATATAGAGTTTGTTACTTCAGACCGTCGGTAAGGTTGTTTTTTTCCACATGTTTAATCCGGGCAAAATAATCGCCGACCACGCAGTTTCTTTCACGGTCTATTTCTACGATTAAAATCTGTTGGGCTTTGCTCAATTCGCAGAGAACGCGGTCATTAATGTAATCTATCAGGATAACTTCGTCGGGTCGCCGGTAAAATGTCGCATGCCGTCCGCCGTCATAAAGCAGAAAAGGGCTTTGCGGCCGGCCTTGTCTGCCTTTAAGGGCAAACACCAGCATTCCCTTGTCGGTCGTTATAATTTCATAACTTTCCTCGTGTTCCACCGTAATAATTCCTTAATGAATGTTTTTCTTCATATCAGCGGCTTTTTTTGCGACCCACTTCAAGGCGTCTTGGGAAATCTCTTTTGATAAATCTTTAATCGGCGTGCCCAGACTGTTGGGAGCAAATTCATTGGCCATTTTTAACGCGCCGCCGAACATGCTGTCGGTTGCTTTCAGGCCGTATTTTGCCAGCGTTGCACTCATTCCGACGGCGGTAAGAGCGTTTTTGGTTGCGTATTTTGCTGCTTGGTTCATCGGTACCCTCCCTGCTTTTTACGGGTTAACTGAATTTAATATACCATTGTTAAAAGTTTTAAGCAAGTTTTTCTGTCTAATGATTTTTTTTGCTCCAAAGACGATTCGAAACCGCATTTGTTTTGTTTGCGGTTTGGGGGCGCACGGTCTTGTGTTTTTTTTCGTTGACAAAATAACCTTCTGTGCTATTTGTAGCTCAATAATTTGATATTTTTGTTCGCATTATTTGGTTCAGAGTGTTTTTTTCATTCTGTTATTTATCGGAAACTAATTTTTTCAAACTCATATAAATTGGGATTTAGTTAATCGAGAGATTGATTAAATGTGTTCCGGGTCTGATTTTGCGTTATTGCCTGAGCGGCAGTTTCTTATGGAGTAGTGGCGAGCGAAACATAATTTGCAGAATTCAGACTTAATCTCTGGCCCGCAGGGTGATACCTATTCCCTGTACAATCTGCAAGGTTTTACGCAGGGGCTGAAGTTTTTGACCGGCTGCGAAGTCCGTCAAAAACTTTCATTTGCAAATTCGAGTCTTTTAGAAGGCCTTATCCTTTTAAGGGATAAGGTCTTTCCTTTGTTTTAGCATTTTTGTTTATTGTTATTTTGATTTTTTGGTTGAGAGAGTCTCTGTGAAGAGCCTCTCTTTTTTTGTCCGGGCAATTAATGATTGAGACTTTGGACAAAACGTGCTAAGCTGTTCGTGTTCTTTTGGGTGAAAGGATTATTGATGAATACTTTGGAACAGGAACACTTTATTCAGGTTTGTAACTATTTTTTTACCGGTAAAAGACAGGTTCCGGCAAATGAACAACCCCGTATGGTTTTCGTTTTTTCTTCGCCCGGCGCCGGCAAATCCACGCGCATCAAGCCTCTGTTGCAAAAGAGCTTTGCCACTTCTCCCGTGTTGTTGGAAATTGATGAGCTGAAAGCTTTTATTCCCGACGGAGACAATATCGATAAAACGGCCGACGACTGGTTCTGCCGCATTGTTGACGGCGCGTTGGACCTGAAATACAACATAATAATATTTCGTCAGCGCAGTATGCTGCAGCTGAAGCAAACCCGTGATTATCTTAAAAAAGCCCGGCAAAACGGCTACCGGACGGAAGTCTGTATTTTGGCGCTGGACAAACAGCGAAGCCGTCTGGGAATGGTTCACCGCTATGAGTTTGCCCTTGAAAACTATCTTAAGAACCCTGCCGCCGATGATGTTCAGAATTATCCGCGCAAGCCTGATTTTATAAAACACGGCGTATTTTTTGCCGCTTTGCCGATTATTGTCCGGATGAGCGAAAAGTCCAAATATGTCGAGCGTATTGACGTTTACAGCCGTCAGGGGGAACATCTGGCTTTTCTTGATAAAAATTCAAACCTCAAAAGCGAACTTACCCCGGTGCAGGCTCTGCGGAAAGAACGCCGCCGTCCGTGGATTTATCTTGAACGCAACAAATATAACCGCCGCCGGCAGGAGGTTGAAGAAAAAATGCGGCAGCGCAAAGCCGGCCTTTGGGACAAGATGATGTTTCGCTGGATGACGTCGACGGCCAAAAGCCGGAAATAAAATTCTCTGCCGGCCGCAACAATCTTATAAATTACATTTGACTCGGGGATTTTCTTGTATTAAACTTCCTCCAGTTTTTATTGAAGAGTTTTAATATGGTGCAAAATTTTTACATATACATTCCTTCCGTTATTATCCCTTAGGGGATACACTTTTTTTTGCACATAAAAACAGACCGTTCTTGCTAATTTAATATTTATAATCCGATTAATTTTAAGGTGTTTACTGATGACGAAACATTATGCAGACGTTAAGGCTAAGCCTGACTTCGTTGAAGTTGAAAAAGAAGTTCTCAGATTTTGGGAAGAAGACAAGACTTTTGAAAAATCCGTACGTAATCGTGACGGTGCCGCCGAGTTCGTATTCTATGACGGCCCTCCTTTTGCCAACGGCACGCCTCACTACGGCCATATAATGGTCTCTTATGTTAAGGACGTGGTCGCCCGCTTTCAAACCATGAACGGCAAAAAAGTCGAGCGTCGCCTTGGCTGGGACTGTCACGGCCTTCCTGCCGAAATGTCTGCCGAAAAACAGCTTGGCGTTTCCGGACGCAAGCAGATTGAGGAATTCGGAATTGAAAAGTTTAATGATTTTTGCCGTTCCGACGTTTTGAAGTATTCCGGAATTTGGGTCGATATGTTTAAGCGCATCGGCCGCTGGGTTGATTTCAGCCATGATTACAAAACCATGGACCTGCCTTTTATGGAAAGTGTCATTAACAACTTTAAGCAGTTGTGGGAAAAGGGCCTGGTTTATGAAGATTATCGCGTTCTGCCGTATTCTTGGGCTGCGGAAACGCCGTTGTCCAACTTTGAGGTCAATCAGGGATACCAGGACAAAACCGACAACGCCATCACGGTGATGTTCAAGCTGGAAAACGGAATGAACATTCTGGTTTGGACCACCACGCCGTGGACACTGCCCTCAAACCTGATGCTTGCTGTCGGCAAAGATATTGATTATTCGGTTATGCAGGAAGGTGACCAAAAATATATTATCGGTACGGCTTTGAAAGGACGTTACAAAAAGCAGCTTGAAAATGCGACCGAAGTTGCAACCCTGAAAGGTTCCGAGTTAGTAGGCCTTTCTTATGAGCCGATGTTCCCCTATTTTCAGCATCTGAAGGCCAAGGGCGCGTTTAAGGTACTGTCGGGAGAGTTCGTTTCTACCGAAGACGGTACCGGCATTGTTCACATTGCCCCCGGTTTTGGCCAGGACGACTTTGAAGCCTGCCGTGCCTGCGATGAGAATTTTCCGATTGTGTGTCCGGTTGATGAAGCCGGAAAGTTCACCGGCGAAGTTCCTGATTATCAGGGAAAACAGGTGTTTGAAACCAATGAGCCGATAATGCAGTGGCTGAAGGAAAAAGGTCTGCTCGTCAAAAAAGAACAGTACACCCACTCTTATCCTTTCTGCTGGCGCACCGATACGCCGCTGATTTATAAGGCAATGTCCAGCTGGTTTGTCAAAGTGACGGATTTCCGCGACGATATGGTAAAGAATAATCAGCAGATTAACTGGGTTCCCGAGCATATCAAAGACGGCCGTTTCGGCAAATGGCTGGAAGGTGCCCGCGACTGGTCGATTTCCCGTAACCGTTTTTGGGGAACGCCGATTCCGGTTTGGAAGTCAGATAATCCCAAGTTTCCGCGTGTCGATGTTTTTGGTTCAATCGCCGAAATCAAGGAAAAGACGGGTATAGAAGTGACCAATCTGCACAAGCCTTATATTGACGATGTTGTTTATCCCAATCCCGACGATCCGTCCGGCAAAACCATGATGCGCCGTGTCGGCGACGTTTTTGACTGCTGGTTCGAGTCGGGATCAATGCCTTATGCTCAGGTACACTATCCGTTTGATAACAAGGAGTGGTTCGAAAATCATTTTCCGGCTGACTTCATTGTCGAAGCGATGGACCAGACCCGCGGTTGGTTTTATACCTTGACCGTGCTGTCGACGGCGTTGCATAACAAGCCTGCGTTCAAAAACTGCATTTGTACCGGATTATTGATGGCTGAAGGCGGGCAAAAACTGTCCAAACGCCTGAAAAACTATCCGGATCCTAATGAAGTTCTGGACAACATCGGTTCAGATGCTTTGCGTTGGTTCCTGGTTTCTTCTCCGGTCTTAAAAGGCGGCAACCTTGCCGTCGACAAAGAGGGCAAGGAGATTGCCAAGGCAGCCCGTGTTGCGCAGATTCCTTTGTGGAACGCCTTTTATTTCTTCACGCTGTATGCCAATGCCGAAGGTTATAAAGCCAAGGAAATCAGTTCCTCTGCCGAGGCGATTGACAATTATATCCTTTCCAAACTCAAACGCTTGCGTGACGTCGTCAAACAAGGGCTGGAGAGCTATGACGTGTCTATGGCAACCGGTGAAGTAGCTTCCTTTATGGAAATCCTGAACAACTGGTATATCCGTCGCACCCGCGACCGTTTCTGGGAAGGGGACGCTCAAGCTTTTGACACGTTATATACCGTGTTGGTTAACGTTGCCAAAATCACGGCGCCGCTGATGCCTTTTGTAAGCGAATATATTTTCAAGAATCTCACCGGTGAAGAGTCTGTTCATTTAACGGATTATCCTGCGCTGGAGGCGATTAAGCCTGACGAAAATCTGGTTGAAGAAATGGACTTCCTGCAGGATTTATGCTCTGCCGGCAAGTTCATCCGCGAAGAGAAAAATCTCCGCAACCGTTTGCCGTTGGCCAGCCTGACGCTTATCGGACGTGAACTTGATGTGCCGTATCAGGAAATCGTAAAAGATGAACTGAATGTCAAAGAGGTCAAGTTTGACAATAATTTAAGCCGCTATGCCGACAAAAAGATTTACCTCTACACGCCGTTGCTGGGTAAGGCTTTGGGTAAAGATATGGGACCGGTAATGGGGGCTTATAAACAAGGACAATGGGAGCTCAATTCTGACGGCACTTTGAGTATTGCCGGCCAGACGCTGGGGCGGGATTTGTTCGAAGTCCGTTTGGAGATGAAAGACGGTGTTGCAGGCAAGGCGTTTGCCGACAATAAAGCGGTCGTCACTTTGGACACAGCCGTCACTGACGAACTCAAACGTGAAGGAATGGCGCGCGACTTTGTCCGCTTGGTTCAAACGTTGCGCAAGGATAAGGACTTTAACATTTCCGATCGTATCGAACTTTGCTATGCAACGGATAATTCCGAACTGGCGCTCGCTTTGCAAGAGAACAAAGACTACATTGCCGAGCAGGTTTTGGCGGTCAAGCTGACGGATGGCTGCACGGCCGGAACGTCGGCTGACATTGAAGGTGCTGCGGTTACGTTTGATGCCAAGGTCAGCAGTTCCAAAGTTGCCTGAGGCGATATCCCGAATACAAAAGAAGCCCGCTAAAATGCGGGCTTTTTTATGGCAATAAAAAACCCCGGATAAATCCACCGGGGTTCTTGTTGGAACTAAGTTAATATATTCCGGTTCCGTGACAAAGGACGCAATAACCAGGACCGCCACCGCCACACAGTCCGCGTTGCGGACACATCGACAACAGGGTTGAGATATTGTCATTGCATCTGGAGTTATAGTCTTTAATCGAGCTGACTAAACTGCTTCTCGTACCCGAACAGTTCAACATCATCGGATAGGAACCACAGTTCTTACAACCCGCATCACAGAAAGCAATGGAGTCGCTTGCCATCGAGTTGAAGTTTGAAACCTGAGATCTCAAAGCAGTTCCTTCGCTGATACAGGGGTCGGCTTTACATTTGTATTTTGTCGTACCGCAAGCCGTGCAGGAGTCTGCAATGCCGTACGTACAGCTTACAAAGTCGTAGCCGGAACACTTGCTTGAGAAAGAGCAAGCTTCGCACTTATAGCAGGTGCCGGAAGTCGCACCGCAGGAGCAGACTTTAGCGGTTGTGCCGGTCTGAGTCTGAGATGACGAACAGCTGGATGCCTGATATCCCGACGGGCAGCTGTAGCTGTGGGTATGCGCCGGGGCTTTGTAACAGGTTCCTGAAGCAGCACCGCAAGAACAGGTCTTGGACGTCGTTTGAGCCGAACTTCCCCAGGAATTGGTTGCCGAATATCCTGACGGACAGCTGTAGCTGTGGGTATGACCTTTACAGCACAGTCTGGTACCGCCGCAGCCGTCAGAGCAGGATTCCGTACCGTAGGTACAGCCTGTCTCGTTTGCTGCCGGTGTACAGGATTTACAGGACGTGCACTTTCCGCAGGAGTTGGTCGAAGCGCAACCGTAGTCACAGGACTTGGAACTGACGTTACAGTCCGGGTTACCCGCACAGGAAGTACAGATGCCGCAGGAGTTGCTGCTTGCACAACCGTAAGTACAAGAAACCGGGGTCGCGCTGCAGTCCGGGTTGGCTTTACAAGACGTGCATTTAGAGCAGGAGTTGTAAGACGCGCATCCGTAGCTGCAGGATTTGGAGGAAACGTCACAGTCGGGGTTGGACTTGCAGGAGGTACAACGGTTGCAGGAGTTGTATCCGGCACATCCGTAAGTACAGTCTTTAGAAGAAACCGTGCATTCGGGGCGAATGGTACAAGAATTATACTTTCCGCCGCAGGAAGTCCCACTGGGTTGGTTTTCTCCGGAGCAGTTGGAAGAATTATATTTGAACTCGGATTTGCAGGTACAGGCGTTGTACTTTCCGTCACAGGAGCCGCCGGAAACCGTATAGTTTCCAGAACAGTTAGAAGACGTATATTTGTATTCCGAAGGGCAATAACAAGACTTCTGACAAGTCATTCCGGCGACGGGATGAACCACACCGGTAGATAACTTTGGCGAAGGACATTTTGTATAAAGATTGTAATGTTTCATACAATCAGAATCGTCTTTGACAATATCCCCGCCGCCGTCGTCAGCAGAACCGCGAGAGTCCTGACCGCCTTGCCAATCGGGAAGCCACCAGGTCTTGGCACTCGCATTGCTGTATGCCAAGAAGCATGCTGTTATTGCTAACAGCACCAATTTGAATGATTTGGACATGACCACACCACCTATTTTGATATAATTATACACACACACTTATATTATACATTAAATCCTGAATTTTTCAAATCATATTTGTTGGAATCCGTTTGCGGTTTTTTTGTTGTCATACAGAGGGTTGAAGCGACGCTTTGTTTTTTTTGCAAACTTTCACATTTCTGTAACAATCGGATGGAGATAAATTTTTAACTTTTTTGCGCTATAATCCTTATAATTAAACAGTTTGCGTCTTTTTTCGAGAAAATCGTCAAACTTGACAAAAAGTTATTGAATCAATCTCTAAAATGTTGTATATTCTTAGCAACTGGAGATTTTGACTATAAAACGAGGAGTTAAATTTATGGCTATGGATCAGGAAACCGCTCGACTGATTTTATCAGGGGACTTGAGTGATATTTCGTTGTTTGACATTAAAGAGGCAGTTGCCGCTGCCGACGATGCCGCTTTGGAAAGCAAAGTGAATGCATATTTGGACAGCTTGCGCCAGGAGGCCTACAAACTTGAAATCACCGATGCTGTTGAACTCGCCAACGGCCTCAGGGATTATACAGCCTTAAATGCCCGGGAGCGTTCCGATGCGGAAAATGCCGTTTCTGCCCGTATTGCCGAAATTGTTAATGCTTCCAATGACCGGATTTGGGATATTGACGAATTTAATGTTGTCGGTCTGGCTACGGTAATTGCCGCCGATCGTAACGGTACGCCGCTTCAGGCCGGTGCCGAGCGGGATGTTGCCCATCTGGTAGATGCCAAAATCAATGCCCATGCCGAAAAACTGGCCTCCGGACAAGAGATTAACAATACTATATATGAGAAGAGCCTTAATTATCTCCTGACCCAAACGCCTCATTGCTCTGAAGAAACCAAAAGAAATCTCCGTCAGATTATGGAAAAAACAGCCGGGGTTGATAATGTTCCGGGTGGTTTGATGGTTCGCAACGAGCGGGCGCTGAGCTTTACCGACAATAATTTTGAACTTTTTGAACGCGATGAAAACGGCAAGGAAACAGATAAGGTTTCGGCTCAGTTCAAAAATCTGGAAAACATCATCAGCCGTATGACAATCACCCAAATGGGCGAAAAAGAGGTCGAAACGCTTGATGCCGAAGAAAAACGCGCTGCCGTAAACGCTCTGTTCCGGGCGTCGGTTTTGCGTGCGTCAAAGGCAACGATGATTGATCCGCAGTTTTTGTTTGAAAACAAGACGACGATTGCCCAACGTAAAAAATTCATTGAAAACGTAGAATTCGAGTTTACCAAATCTTTGTTGATTTCCAAGGTTGGCGAAAATATGGTCGAATTGACGGCCGGCGATTTTGAAAAGGATGCGGCCGGTCGCTATGCTCTGCGCGATACCGCAATTGACGGCCGGCTGGTTCCTCAGATGTCTGCCGACATTAAAGACGCGGCTTCTTTGTTGTATGGCAAAGGCGATATTCTTGTCGACAAGGATTTTCTGGGTGCCGACAGTGCCGCCGCACAGTTTGAATACGAACAACACAAAGGGATTCTGAAAGCTAAACTCGGCAATCTCTACCTTGGTTTGAGAAATTATAAAAAAGCTTATGAAAAAGTCCGTGAAACGGCAAAACGCGCTTTTGGCAAAGATAATCTTTACCGCCTGCTCAACAACAACGGTATGAGTATGCTTATCAGCACCGGAGTTACGGTTGGATCTCTGGCTGCTCTGACCGCGTCGGCTCCTGCTACCGGAACCGCAATCGCCGCGGCTGCCGTTTATGCCGGATGGAATTTTGCCAATGCCTCGGTTTCTCCGGTAATTGACCAACTGCGCGAACAACGTCGTCAGCATGAAAAAGAAATTGGTAAAAAACTTGGTTTTGCCGCCCGTTTGAAGTATAGCTACGGCAATGTCAAAAAGATTAAAGCCGCTTTCAAGGCTGTGAAAGAAAAAGACCTCAACTACAAGACAAAAGTCGGAACGACATTGGTTGTCGGAGCGCTTGGCGGAACCGTTATGGGCGGTGCCGGCAGCATTCTCGCCCGTTATGCAATGTCTCCGGCCATCAGCGGAACGGTTGCCGTCTTTGCGCACAGACGCGTTAAGGCTTCCAAAAAAGATTTGATAAAGAACCGCAGCGTTGCGGCTTATCAAAGATATAAAAGCGCCAAACAGGCACGTACCAGCGCTAATGTCTCCGTAGCCGTTTCCGGTGCTTCCGCCGTGTTCTTCGGGGCACAGGCTGCACATAATCATGCCGAAGTCATCGGCGCAGTGGCCAAACTGGACAATACCGCCGACTGGAACAATATTCTGACTCAGGCGCAAACGTCTTCGCTTTCTGCAAAACTTGCCCATGAATTGGGAATGTCAAAACCCTGGTACAATCCGGCCGGTTGGTTCAACCGCAGTTATGACTTCTCATCGGTTGATTCTGAAAAATTGCAGGCCGCTTTGGGCAAGGTTGTCAAGGCTTCGGAAGCAGCATATCCTGCCGACCTTAAAAATGCTCTCCAGGCAGTGGAAGCAGCCCGCGCCGGAACTGAGTCTCCGGTTGCCGCTGAAACGATATTAAACGGCAAAGAGGAACGCATCAGTGCTCTGAATGCGCAGGAATACGCTGCGGCCAGAAGCGGTGCGGCTCCGGAAAACCTTTACAACCAGATTAACGGTGAAAACTTCTCAATGACCACTTATCAAACGACAATCAGAGAGTCGTTTTTCACGACGCGCAACGGCAATACCGGATACGACGATTTGAATGTAAACGGCGTCAAGGTCAGAACCGCCAAAGAACTGATGACTCTTCTGGAAGCAAGTTCTAATGAAAATCATCTGGAAGGCAAACCCAGCGGTATGACAGCTGCGGATTATCTCTATCACCGCAATATGTTGAAAGAGTATATCGGCATTCGTGACAATCAGGACCTGTCCAATGAGTTGAACCGGGCCGGTGTAACGCAGGAACAGTGGAATGAGTTAATCAAAAACGGTACCGGTGACAAAGCCTTGGTCGACAAATTGTTTGCCACCAAACTCGGCGGTCACGCGGCTCGTTTGCTGATTGATTTGGATATTGAATGTAAAGAAGTTAACGATGTTCAAAAGGCAGTCATCCATCGCGGATTGGCAACCATTAATATGGACCCCAACGATGCGCATTCCGGTGGTAAAATCGGTTACTACAAAGGTGCAGACTCCATTGCTTTTGCCGATAATACCTATACCGGTGCCGGTGTTCACCGCCATCAGAGCATTGATTGCGACGGCGAACTGACGACCGTCTACCACAACGGCGGCGGTAAAGCCAAAGTGGAGGAAGTCGTTGAAGTAAAAGAAGAGCCCGTTAAAGAGCCACCACAACCCGTTCAACCGGTTGTGAAAGTAAAACCGGAAGAAGTTGAATACAGTGTTGCCGATAACGGGGCTAAACCGATGCACAAGGCTTATTACTTCCTGCCGGGTGAGTATGGCAAAGAAGTTGCCGAGGTCGGCCAGTTCAATGCTGACGGTACCGCAAATGTTGACGGTGCTTCGGCCTCTACAATCTGGGTCAAACCGAATGCCAAAGATCCTGACAAGCTTGATGTCTATAGTTTATTGGACGGCCAGGCTGTTAAGACTGAAACCATCAGCAAACGGAACATCTCTTATGTAAACGGTCTGGTTGCCAAGAATATTGATGATGACGGCAACGTTGCCAGCAAAAAGGCAACTCTGATTTTGAGCCCGTATGAACCTGGTTACGGTGATATCGGCTCGACCAAAGTTACGGTTTCCAAACTGCCTGAAGGTATGGTCGATCGTTTTGAAGAAGCAGGTTTGGTTGATCGGAAGAATGCCGAAGTCAATACCTCTAACCCCATTGTTCAAAATATGCTGATGACCAATGACGGCAAGCTTCCCGCGGCTTCTCCGGAAGAGGTTGCCGCTGCCGGTGAGCGTTTGGGACTCAGCAGAGGCAAGCTGATGAGTAAGTTTGAAAACGGCGTAACCAACTACAGAATGTTGACTGACGAAGGTGTTGTCCATGCTGTCGAAAGCAAGGGTGAGGACGGTAAACTTCATGTCAAAGTTACCGTACACGATCTCAATGACAGGCCAAGCGCCAACATTAGCCGGGAAAGCAGAGAAAAGGCCTTCCAGCAAATGAAAGAATCCATTAACAGCCATAAAAAAGCGCTTATGCAAAGTCAGCAAAAGACAAAGCAGTAACAAAAAGCCGGGATGTTTATCCCGGCTTTTTTCTGTTTTTTTTATCCGATATAACGACGGTCATAACGGGGATTCTTTCCGATTCGCGACATAATCTCGTAAGAGATTGTGCCGGCGTCCCGCCCCATGTCGTCAAGCGTATAAAAATCATCTGCCAGATATGCGGTGTCTCCGACTTCCAGATGCTCGATTCCGGTAACGTCGCAAATGATGTTGTCCATTGAAATCCTTCCGATGATTCTGGCTTCGTTAAGTCTGCCGCCAACCTTAAAGAAGACTTTGCCCACGTTGGACAGCGAGCGGGGAATGCCGTCGCCGTAACCAATCGAGATAATGGCGATTTTACGGTCAGTATTGGCACGATAAGTTGCCGAATAACCGACAAATTCGCCTTTGCTCAGTTCTTCAATTTGTAAAACCGGAGCCTTGACCCGAACCACGTTCTTCATTTGGTTTTCACGATAGGGCGCCGTGTTGATGCCATACATCGCCGCTCCCAGACGAACGACGTCCTGCTGAAAGTCGCCTCCCAGAAATACGCCGTCGGAAGCCGACAATGAAGCCGGAAGTTTGGGAAAATAAGTTTCCTTGATGTGCTTGAAATTTTCCAACTGATGTGCGTTCATAAAATGGTCTTTTTCGTCGGCACAGGCCAGATGCGACATAACCATCCCGAATTCCTTAATGTCTTCAGGGCTTAATGCCGCCAGCTCTTTTTCCCTGAATCCCAGGCGGTTCAGCCCGGTTTCCACATGGATGACCGGTTTGACGCCTTTAAGGCGGTTTTCTTTCCAAAAGGAAAACATCTCCGGACAGCTGATAACCGGAACCAACTGCGGCACCCGCTTAAATACCGGCAGACTGTCTTCACCGATTCCCTGCAAAACATAAATTTTTGCCTCGGGGGCGGCATTCGCAACGATTTCCCCTTCCACGGCATGTGCTACAAAAAAGTTGCGGCAGTTAGCTTCCTGATACAAAACGTCTGCCACAACTCCCGCGTCAAGGCCGTAAGCATTGTCTTTGACAACGGCGGCGCTGGCGGATTTCGGCGCCAGTTTTTGCAGCATCTTGTAATTTTCTACTAAATTGTTTAAATCGATTTCCAATATTGGTCTTGTCAAAACGCTCATAATTACCTAAAATCCTAACAAATTCAATTACAGGTCATATTTAATATGCAATTTATCGACACCCATATCCATTTGCAAGATTATAAGACAAAAAGTGCACCGCAAATAATTGCCGGTGCACGGGCTGCCGGTGTCGAAAAATTTGTTTGTGCCGCTGTGACCGAGGAGGACTGGCCCGAGGTTGCCGCTTTGGCGGAGGCCTATCCCGAAGTGGTTGTTCCCGCATATGGCTTGCATCCCTGGTATGCCGGGCAGGCGCGTCCCGGTTGGGAAAAACGTCTGGAAGCTTATCTGCGGCGTTGCCCCGCAGCGCTGGTCGGAGAAGCCGGTCTTGACCGCCTGCATAATTCGGAAATTGAGCCGCAATTGTCGGTTTTTCGGGCTCAGGCCGAGCTTGCCCGTACTTTTAAACGTCCGTTGTTGGTGCATGCCGTCAAGGCGTGGGAATGGCTGCAAAAGGTTTGGACAGAGCTTCCGACGCAGTTTGTTATGCACTCTTTTACCGGTCCGCAGGAGGTTGTGCCCAAGATTGTTTCTGCGGGCGGCTATGTCTCTTTTTCACAGTCGATATTAAAGAAAACAAACTGCGAAGACGTAGTCCGCGCCGTTCCGGCCGTTCGTCTGCTGCTCGAAAGCGACGGTCCTTATCAGGCGTTGGAGCGAAACCGGGAATCTGAGCCGGCGTTTCTGCCCTGCTTGGCAGAGAAACTGGCGGCGGCCCGCGGAGAAAACCTGGAAGAATTTGTTAGTCAAACATATCAAAATGCGTTAGGATTTATCAATGTCTGCAACTGATCGTTTAACCCGTACCCGAATGCTTTTGGGAGATGAGGGGCTGTCCCGTTTGCAAAATGCCGCCGTTATGGTTGTCGGTCTCGGCGCGGTTGGCGGCTATGCTCTGGAGGCATTGGCCCGTTCCGGGATAGGACGCCTGGTTTTGGTTGATTTTGATGTCTTTGATGAGAGTAATATCAACCGTCAGATTTTGGCGCTGACTTCGACTGTCGGACAAAAGAAGACCGAGGTTGCCCGCCGCCGGGTGCTGGACATTAATCCCGACTGTATTGTCGAAACCAAAGATATGTTCGTCAATGCCGACACCTTGCCTCAGCTGCTGGACATTCCGGTTGACTTCGTGGTGGATGCCATTGATGCGCTTAATCCCAAATGCTGTCTGATGGAAGCGCTTTATGAACGCGGAATACCTTTTATTTCGTCAATGGGGGCGGCATTAAAAACCGATCCCTCGTTTATCAAATGTGGAACTTTGAGTGCCAGCAAAAACTGCGGCCTTGCCAAGTTTATCCGCAAACGGCTGCGCAAACGCGGCCTAGAAATTAGCAGAATCAACTGTGTTTATTCCGACGAGCAAGTCTGCCTGCCCGAAACGGCTTTGGCCTTTGACGGAGACGATGCTTCCGCCGGACGTGTCCGTCATACGCTGGGGTCTTTGCCGACCATCACCGCCATCTTTGGACTGACGATAGCAAATTACGTCATCACCAGCCTCTCCGGCCATCGCCGCATTAATTGAAAGGACTTTTGCCAATGGATAAATCGCCCAAAGGAATGCGCCTCCATATAGCCCTGATGGGGCGGGTCAATTCCGGAAAATCAAGTTTTTTGAATTTGGTTGCCGGTCAGGATATTTCGATAACTTCAGCCGAGGAGGGAACCACCACCGACGTTGTTGAAAAAACACAGGAACTCTTGCCTGTAGGACCGGTCGTGTGGCTGGATACCGCCGGTTTTGGCGACAAAACCGCTTTGTCGGACGCCCGTCTGGCGAAAACCCGTGCCGTTTTTGAACGCAGCGATGTCATTGTTTTGGTTTGCGAAGGCAACTGCATCGGCGAATATGAACAACAGATTTTGGACGAGGCGGCGGCACGGAAGCTGCCCGTAGTCAAAATTTTTAACAAAGCGGACATTCTGCCCTCCGACGGCGACGGCATTGCCGTAAACTCGACCGATGCAAACAGCCGTACCGAGGTGCTCAATCGCTTTAAGGCGGCTTTGCTGAAAGTCGTTCCCGAAGATTTTATTCATACGCCGCCGCTGCTGGGCGATTTGGCGCCGGCCGGAAGCACCGTCGTATTGATTGTGCCGATAGACCTTGAAGCGCCCAAAGGCCGCCTTATTCTGCCGCAGGTGCAGGCCATCCGCGACGGCCTCGACCATGGGCAGGTTGTGATGGTGGTCAGAGAAAGCGAATATGGCGCTGCTTTGGCTAATCTCAAACAACCGCCGGCGTTGGTGGTATGTGATTCTCAGGTCGTGGATTTTATGGTTGCCAATACGCCGTCAAACATTCCCTGCACCACGTTTTCGATTCTGATGGCGCGGCTGAAAGGCGACATTATCCGCCTGGTTGAAGGAGCGGCGGCACTGCGCCGGCTCTCCGACGGCGATAGGGTTCTGATAGCGGAATCCTGCACGCACCATGCTGTCGAGGATGATATCGGCCGGGTAAAGATTCCCCGTTGGCTGCGTGCCAAAAACGGCAAAGAACTCGAAATCAATCATGTCGCCGGACACGATTTTCCGGCTGACCTTTCGGCTTACAGGGTTGTGATCCAATGTGGCGGTTGTATGCAGAATCGGCGGGAAATCCTTTCCCGTATCAATCGTTGTGAACAGGTTGACGTGCCGGTTACCAATTACGGCGTCTGCATTTCCGAACTCAAAGGCGTTCTGGAACGGGTGCTCCAGCCGTTTCCCGAGGCATTGGAGGCCTACCGGCGCATAAAATAAAATTTCCGGCGCTTGACTTTTGTCTAAATAGTTCTAAATTGAAATAATCTTGGAACTATTAGTATTAACATTATTAAAATCTCAAAAAAGATGAAAAAAGATGAACATTTTGGCACCGCTTACGGTTTGCCTCAAGTAGATGTGACCGGCTTGGAAAGTTTTATCCCCGAAGATGAAATTTTCAGGCTTTTGGGTCAGCCCTGCAACGACAAGGGACGTATTCGCGCAATTATTGAAAAATCGCTGGATATCAGCCGGGTTGCGCAGTGTTTGTGTCTTGAGCCGGAAGAAATGGCCGCACTTTTAAATGTAACGGACCCCGAACTGATTGAAGAAATCGAAGAAGCCGCCCGCACGTTAAAGAAAAAGGTCTATGGCAATCGCATTGTTTTGTTTGCACCGTTGTATATCGGCAACGAGTGTATCAACAACTGCGAATACTGCGGTTTGCGCTGTTCCAACAAGGAAGTCGTCCGCGATACCTTGACGCCTTCGCGTCTGGAGCAGGAAATTCGCGCCTTGCAGTCTCTGGGGCATAAACGGTTGATAGAAGTCTTTGGCGAACATCCGCGCTACAGCCCGGAATTCATCGCCGAGGTCGTCCGTCAGACCTATGGCGTCAAAGAGGGAAAAGGAGCCATCCGCCGCGTTAACATTAATGCTGCGCCGCTTGATGTTGAAGGTTTTAAGACCGTCAAGGCAGCGGGAATAGGAACTTACCAGATATTTATGGAAACCTATCACCGCGAAACCTATAAGGCGCGTCATCCCAGCGGCCCGAAGTCGAATTACCTCTGGCGCCTGTTTGCGTTTGATCGTGCGATGGAAGCCGGAATTGACGACGTAGGTATGGGAGCTTTAATCGGTCTTTATGACTATAAGTTTGAAGCTTTGGCAATGCTTTACCACACCAAACATCTTGAACAGAAGTTTGGCGTCGGTCCGCACACCATTTCTTTTCCGCGCATCGAACCTGCGATAGGCACTGATTTTTCCAATCATCCGCCGTATGCGCCGAGCGATCGCGAGTTTATGAAAATGATTGCGGTTATCCGCCTGAGCGTTCCGTACACGGGAATGATTCTGACGGCGAGAGAACCGGTCGCCTTGCGCAACGAAGCCATTGGCTACGGAATTTCGCAAATTGATGCCGGCTCTAACGTCGGTATCGGCGGATATTCTCTGAGCAAGGACGAAAGCGACAAACGGAGCCAGTTTTGCCTCAGCGACGATCGTTCTCTGGATGAAGTTGTCGGAGAGCTGTGCGAAGCCGGGTTTTTGCCTTCGTTTTGCACCGGCTGCTACCGCCTCGGCCGAACCGGCGAACATTTTATGGAAGTCGCCCGTCCGGGATTTGTCCAGCAGTTTTGCACGCCCAACGGCATTTTGACGTTGTTGGAATTTTTGCAGGACTACGCCAGCGAAGCGACTTTGGTCAAAGCGCTGCCGACGATTGAGCGCGAAGTCCGCGACTATCCCGACAGCAGCCCGCTGAAAGCGAAGCTTTTGGAGCGTATGGAACTGATAAAACAGGGCAAACGCGATTTGTTTTTCTGATAATTGTTCACCCTTTTTGCAATGCCGGCAGAACTTGTTTCTGTCGGCATTGTTTTTGGGAGGAAGTTAAGGCTATTTAAGTGTAAAACTTTGTTTATTTTCTTGTCATAATCGCAGAAATCTTCTATTCTTTGTCCAAAGTTTGTGCAAAATACGGGAATCTAAAGAATGAAAATGATAAAACCCATAGTCAATTTATCGAAAGTGGCCGATAATTATGACACTTTTCTGCTAGGTTTTAACGGCGTCGTTACGGATGGCAACGGCCTGATTCCCAATGTTGCCGCAACGTTGAACAGCCTTCATAAAAACGGCAAAAAAGTCATTCTGCTCACCAATTCGGCTCAGCGGGTGGCGGCGATTGCCGGTTTTTTCCTCAAAAACGGCGTTTCCATGAATGTCTTTAGCTGCATTATGAGTGCCGGCGAAATCTTGCATTATAAGCTCAAGGTCCGCAGCGGAGACTTCGCCGCCGTCGGCAACAATTACTTTCACCTGGGCTCAGCGGCGGATGACGGCGTGTTCAGCGGTTTAGATTTTCAGCCCGTTGACCGGGTGGAAAATGCTCACTTCATCTATATGAATGAAGTTGCCGACGTTTCTGATACGCTCGAAGCTTATCTGCCGGTCTTGGAACACGCAGCTGCCTTGGGGCTGCCTTTTGTCTGTGCCGGCAATGACACTTCCAGTTTCAAAAACGGCAAAATCTGCCTGGCTCCCGGCGCCGTTGCCGAACAATATGCGGTAATGGGCGGCCGGATTATCACGCTGGGCAAACCGGACAGCGCTGTTTTCAACTATTGTCTTGACGGCAGCTCCGGCTCTGTTTTGGTTATCGGTGACAACCTTGCCACCGATATTAAGGGCGCTGAGTTGCTGAGTTTGGATTCGATGTTGGTGTCCAAAGGCGTACATGTAAACTTTCTGGGCGAAGGGTATATTCCCGATGTTGCCAAAACCCGCGAATTGTCCAATAATTTTGACGTTTCGCCCAACTACGTCATCTCCAATTTGCGGTGGTAGCCATGTTTTTACAGCGTCATCGTTATTCCGTTCTTTTTACGGCGGTTGTTTTGCTGGCTTGGATTATCAGCACGCCGCTGCCGCGTTTGGGCAAAATAAACCTTTACGGCTTTGATAACCCGCCCCGGATTGGCGAGGCGATAACATACCCGGAAACCGTCTCTTTTTTGCAGTTGTGGTCTGAGTTTATGCAAAAGGACATCAGCCGGTACGGGCTGTTGCAGATTTCCCTCACCAATACCATTCCCTCGGAAGGCTTTTCTCCGCAGCTGGTTCGCTGGCTGAAGAACGAGGGCTGGGACGCAGACCGTTTTTTCTATGTTGAACAGCGCCTTAAGGCTGCGGTTAAAACCGCTTATTTAAAAGAGAATTTAAAAAACAACCGGAACATTTTGCAGCATATGTCCAAACACGGACCGGATAAAATCAATTATGAAAATATGCTGGAAATCGTCGAAAGCCAGGAACAGCAGCTGAATGTGGAAAAAGTCCGTCCGGAAGAACTGATTTTGGTCAGTCAGGATTTATACACTATCAAAGACGTGCTCGACGGAAAAGTCGTTTATCCTCGGGAGAATTAGATTCGGGTTGTTTCACCGTCGGCTTGTGACCGCAAAAGTCTGTGTCCGTTCGGCATATTTCTTTCAAACAATCCCTGGGTTTGCTTAAACGTTGCTTGCGCCGCTGCCGCCGGCCAGTTCCGCAATTTCCAGCCATTCGCTTTCTTTGGCGTCTTTTTCTTCTTGCTTGGCACAGAGGTCTTTGGTCAGACGGTCAAATTTTTCGGGATTTTCGGTGTAAAGCGAACTGTCGCCGAGCTCGGCCTCTATGGCTGCGATTTCTTCTTCCAGTTTAGCCACTTCCTGAGGCAAAACCTCAAGCAGCCGCTGCTGCTTGTAACTGAGCTTGCGGCTGTTGCCGGCCGGTTTGGCGGCGGAGGGCTTGTCTTCTTTGTTTTTGTCGGCTTTTTTTGCAGTAGGCTTGGCCGCCGCGGCGTTTTCCTGTTGTCCCTTAATTTTTTCAAGCAGTTCGCTGTAACTTCCTGCGTGTTCGCTGACCGTTCCGTCACCTTTCATATAAATGACCGAAGTTACCACTCGGTCAAGAAAATCGCGGTCGTGGCTGACAATCAGAATAGTCCCCTGATAGTCGTCCAGCACTTCTTGCAGCAGGTCCAGCGTATCCATATCCAAATCGTTGGTCGGCTCGTCCAAAACCAGAAAGTTAGACGGCTGAGCCAGGGCAACCGCCAGCATCAGGCGGTTTTTCTCTCCGCCGGACAACGCCGCCACCGGACAATGCGCCTGATCCGGCTTGAATAAAAAGTCTTTAAGATACGCCACCACATGGCGATACTGCCCGTGTACCAAAATATGGTCGCCTTTGTCGCACAAGGTCTGCCAGAGCGTTTTTTTCGGGTCGAGCGTCAGCCTGTTTTGGTCAAAATAAGCCTCTTGCAGGTTTTTGCCGATGCGCACAAATCCGCTGTCCGGCTCCAATCGTTTGGTCAGAAGCTTGATGAGGGTGGTTTTGCCGGCGCCGTTAGGGCCGACAATGCCGATTTTGTTGCCTTTAATCACCCGGGTAGAAAAGTCTTTGACAATTTCGCGTTCGCCGAAACTCTTGCAAATATGCTTGGCCTCAATAACCAGCTTGGAGCGAAAATCGCCTTCTTCCACGTTGAGATTGATGCTGCCGGCCTGCTTAATCTGATTGCGCCGCTCGGCCCGCAGCTGTTGCAGTTTGCGCAGCCGTCCCATATTGCGTTTGCGGCGGGCAGTCACGCCTTTGTGCAGCCATTCGGTTTCTTCTTCGATTTTTTTGTTGAGGTTATGCTGCTCAATCAGCTCCTGATTGATAACCTGCTCCTGCCACTCTTCAAAAAACTTAAAGCCTTTGTTGTTGCAATGCATAACGCCGCGGTCAAGCCAGAAAGTCGTCTTTGAGGTATTGTTGAGAAACATCCTGTCGTGCGAAATCAGCATCACCGCACCGTTAAAGGTTTCGATGATTTTCTCAAGCTTTTCAATTGTCGGCAGGTCGAGATGGTTGGTCGGCTCGTCCAAAAGCAGAATGTCCGGTTCGGAAACCAGCGCCTGAGCCAAGGCGGCCTTGCGTTTTTCGCCGCCGGAAGCGCTTGCTACCGGTTGTTGTTCCAAAATGCCCAGCTGCCCGATAAGAATGTCGGCCTTGTACTCCAGCCCGTGTTCGTCGGCCGGCAGTCCGGCCAGCACCACGTCACGCAGGGTGGCAAACCCGCTGAAGTCGGGGTCTTGCGGCATATAGGCGACTTTGGTTCCCGGCTGAATGAAAATTTCTCCGCGGTCGGGTTCCAGTTTTCCGGCAATAACTTTCAGCAGGGTGGATTTTCCGCAGCCGTTGCGCCCCACCAGGCAGATTTTGTCTCCCCGGTTGATGTAGAATTCCACATTGCGAAACAGTTGATTGTTGCCAAAGGCCAAACCGGCCGACTTTATCGTGTAAATTGGCGGCTCAAACATCTTATTCTCTTGTATTATAAATCTTCTTCCACCAGTTTAACGCCGGCCAGCTGCCATTCCAGCCCTTCGGCAGCCCACAGGAAAAAGTCGTTGATTTTGTCTTCCTTGATGCCGATGTTCATCCCGATGGTATAGATTGCGGCCATTTCTTCGTCGCTGAGCTCGTGGTTGGCCATCGCCAGCATAATCATTTCGCGGATGATGTAGCGTTTGAGCCGCATACTGGAAACCTGTTTCAGTTCCTTAATCAAATCGTCGGCTTTTTTTGCCGGCTTGATTTTTTTGACGGCCGCGGGGTCAAACCCGGCCTGCTCGGCCTGTTGACGCAGATATTCGTCATTGTCCGCGCATTTTCTCTCTTCCTTGCTTAATATATATATAAGTGCTTTAAGGTAAATTTCCTTTTCTTCGGTCGAAAGCGTCTTTTTAAAAGTAGTCATCTGGTTTCCTTGTTTTTTTTTACTTGTTAATTACTTATACATAAAAAAATAAAGATTTGCAAAAAAAATAAAAACAATTATATAATGAGGGCGCAATTGAAGTTAATCTATACTAATACTAAGCGGGAAGGAGACTGCTATGCCCCTTAAAATTGAACTCAAACCACATGAAAGCATTATCATCGGCGAGTCATTGATTACCAATGACGGCGAGCGTACGCGTTTTTATATTGAGGGGAACGTTCCTATCCTGCGCGAAAAATTCATTCTCCGCGAAAAAGAAGCCAACACGCCCTGCAAGAGGGTCTACTTTGTAGTTCAGCAAATGTATCTCTCCCGCGGCGACGACAAATTGCAGGATATGTACCTTGAGTACGTCCGCGATTTGCAAAAAGCCGCGCCGAGCCTGATTCCCTATATTGCGCCGGTAACCGAAAACATCATTAATTCAGATTACTACAGCGCCATTAAAAACGCCGACAAACTGCTCAAAAAAGAGGAAGAATTGTTTGGCGAAACCTTGAAATCCTGCTCTTAATGCTTATAGCTTATTGTAAGATGTAAATAAAATACATTTTCCCGAGTCTTTTTTTCAAAATTGTTAATAATTTATTCATAAGCTCTGATGTAAATTGTTAACAGAGAAAAATGTTTGACAGGCTGATGTAAAGAAAGTGATGTGAATTTAGGCCTCTCAAGTCCCGGAAATCCGCCGTATTTTGAGAACTCCTTGTCATTAACTATTTATTTGCAAATATGCGCTAGAACATACTATTATGAAAAAAAGGGTTTAAACGAACTAAAAAATATGATATTCTAAACTTGTATCGTCAGTAAGACGGTCACAAGTTATGTGTTCCATAGTATTGGAGAAAGAAAATGGCAGATATTTCACTTACAGCGAGCATGCGTACAAACCTGTTGTCCCTGCAGAACACTCAGAGTCTGATGGACACCACACAGGAACGCCTCTCGACCGGCTTGAAGGTTAACTCGGCAATCGACAACGCTTCAAGCTACTACACCGCCCAATCCTTAAACAACCGTGCAAGCGACTTAAGCGCATTGCTGGACAGCATGGGTCAGGGTATTCAAACAATTCAGGCAGCAAACGAGGGTATCGAAGCGATTACCGAATTCGTGGAGCAGGCTAAGGCTATTGCCAACTCCGCTCGCGACGCTGCATCTAAAACCGATGTTAAAACATTAAGCTCTAAGTTCTCGGGTACAGATGGTGTAACCAGCGATGACACCGCTTTGACTTTAGCTGTAAAGAAAGCTGATGGTACAGCTCTGGCTGGAACTGGTGATGAAAAGAAGATTAGCGATGCAATTACCGCGGTTAATGCAAAATTAAACGCAACTGAATTAAAAGGGAAAAATGCGGCAGAACTTAAAACTGCAATTGAAATGGCTTTGAAAGAAGACGCTGCCGGTGTTCTTAAAAACGTTATGGAATTTAGCGTTACTGCAGACGGTAAAGTCAGCGTTACTGCAAAAGCTGGGTATCAGGTTTCTTTAACCGGTGCCGGAGATTTTGCCGGACAAGGTGATAAGGACAAAGATGGTAGTGTAACCAACATTTCTACTTCTACAGTTGATGTTAACACTGACCGTGAGAAATATGCCGAGCAGTTTAACGAAATTATGAAACAGATTGATAACCTGGCCAAAGATTCCGGCTACAAAGGTATTAACCTGTTGCAGATGAACACCTTAACCGTTATCTTCAACGAAGACCGTTCTTCTCAGATTGAAGTTAAGGGTGTTGATGCATCTTCTACCGGTTTGAAAATCAGCAATCCGGTTGACAGTTGGCAGACTGATGAAGACATCAATAAATCAATTACAGAAGCTGAAAACGCAATCAGCGAGCTGCGTATTATGGCTTCTGACTATGGTAACTATTACAGTATCGTTCAAAACCGTCAGGATTTCACCAAGAACTTGATTAACGTTCTGACCGAAGGTGCCGATAACCTGACCTTGGCAGATATGAACGAAGAATCTGCAAATATGCTGGCCCTCCAGACCAGACAGCAGCTGGCTATTAACTCCTTGAGTTTGGCTTCTCAGGCTGCCCAGGGCGTGCTGCAGCTGTTCTAGTTCCAAGCACAAAGAATATCATATTGAAGGCGGTACGTGGTACCGCCTTTTCTTTGTTTATCCGCCGCCTGATTGAAAAATTGTTTTGTCAGAGTGAATGCCGGGTGACGGCGGCAATGCTGCACCGTGTCCAACCAACCTTGGATGAAATATTGAGGTTTTGCTGACTTTGATATCCAATCCGCTCCCGCCCACCGGCATTCACCTTTACACTTCATACCCCATACCCCATCTGCTTCTGCCCGTTCGTCCTTTGCTCTGCCGCCGGCATAAGCGCCGACCCTTTCGTCATTCCGTTTGTTTGTTTCTTTCTTTCCTCTCTTTCTCTTTCTGTTTCTTTCTTTCCTCTCTTTCTCTTTCTCTTTCTCTTTCTCTTTCTCTTTCTCTTTCTCTTTCTCTTTCTCTTCCTCTTCCTGCCCAGCTTTGCCAGTGCGCAAACTTAAATATTTTGCTTTTTTGTGCATTGCAAAGGCGCTGCAAGGGTGTGAGTTTATGTTTTTGGCATACTATTTGCATAGTAATTTATCGGAGAGTTTTGCCGTAAAGGGTGATAATCTCCCGTGCCCGGAACCTTGAAAAAATGGTTCTAAAGGCTTATAAAATTTATATAAGTTGTGGATAAATTAACTTTTTTGCGAGTCTTTTTGGGAAAAAGTTAATAAATTGTTTACAAACAGAGCAAAAAGTTGCTTGAATATAAATAAAGTTTATAGGCTGATGTAAATGTAAAGTGAATGATAGCGGTTTTTTAACCAAAATTGTCCGGTCAGTAACTGTCAGTTTGCATATGGGCATAAATAAAAAAAAGGTAACGAATAAATAATGACAAACTTGTGGCGTCATTAGAGGCGGTAACAAGTTATTGTTCCAAAGTATTGGAGAAAGAAAATGGCAGATATTTCACTTACAGCGAGTATGCGTACTAACTTGTTGTCATTACAGAATACCCAGAGCTTGATGGATATGACGCAAGAGCGCCTCTCGACCGGCTTGAAAGTTAACTCGGCAATTGACAACGCCGCAAGCTACTACACCGCTCAGTCCCTGAACAACCGTGCGAACGACCTGAACGCGTTGCTGGACAGTATGGGACAGGGCATTCAGACAATTCAGGCAGCCAACGAAGGTATTGAAGCAATTACGGATTTTGTTGAGCAGGCTAAGGCTATTGCCAACTCTGCCCGTGACGTTGCTTCCAAAACCGATATTAAAGGCCTGCAAACTAAGTTCAGCCAAGATCCCGATACAGATCCTAAAACAGCTACAGCTACTTCTTTGGAATTTACGGTAACCAGAACCGACGGTACGAATTTAGATCAGAAACTGACGGATGCAATTCAGGCTGTCAACGATGCAATGGATACTGAGTTGGGTGATAAAAGTCTCGAAGATTATGTTAGCGCCGTTAAAACTGCTATTGAAGCCGGCGGCGAAGAGTTTGCCAAGATTGTCGACATTAAGGTTGATGACAAAACCGGCAAAATCACTTTTACCGCAAAGGCCGGTTATAACATTGAAGCTACCGGTGCCGGAGATTTGGCTGGTTTGGGTAAAGATCCTGACACCGGTGATCCCACCGATAAGGTAACGTCTACCGTTGCCGTAAATACCGATCGTCAGAAATATGCTTTGCAGTTTAATGAGATTCTGGAGCAGATTGACAACTTGGCTCAGGATTCCGGTTACAAAGGTATTAACCTGTTGCAGATGAACACCTTGACCGTTATCTTCAACGAAGACCGTTCTTCTCAGATTGAGGTTAAAGGTACGGATGCTTCTTCTGTAGGCTTGATGTTGGATGAGGCTGTCAACAACTGGCAGACCAACGAAGATATTGAGGCTTCCATTGCTCAGACCGAAGAAGCTATCAGCAGCCTGCGTATTATGGCCTCTGACTATGGTAACTACTACAGCATCGTGCAAAACCGCCAGAGCTTTACCAAGAGCTTGGTCAATGTGCTGACCGAGGGTGCCGATAACCTGACTTTGGCCGATATGAACGAAGAGTCTGCAAATATGCTGGCCCTGCAAACCAGACAGCAATTGGCAATCAACTCTTTGAGCCTGGCCTCTCAAGCCGCCCAAGGTGTGCTGCAGCTGTTCTAAGTTTCAGTATAAATGTTCAAAAGGCGGTAGCAGATACCGCCTTTTTTTATGCCTTTTCGGGTAGGATTAAAGAAAATAAGAATTATCTAATCTAAATAACTTTGTCTTTTTAAGCTTGCTCAAAGCTGTCTTTTATTGTATTATGACAAATGGACAAAATAGGGATGTGTCGTTATGGTTAAATATGATAAGGAACTGGCGGAAATTTTACAAGGCCGCGAACTGTCTGATCTTTCTGTTGACGAGGTCAACGCTATCCAAAAGCAGCAGGACGAAATAAGAATGCAAAAGCTTGATTCTTATTTGGCTGACGGTACCATAACGCAGTTTGACTACGACTATCTGCGTCCTTACTGCGAAAATACGATGGCTCCCTATAAGGAACTTTATGACGCCATTTGCCGTTCGCGCGGCCAAAAGCCCCGGGTCTATTATAAAAATATTGACACCGGAGAGGTCGACCGCGAAAATCTTTATCTCATCCAGCACATTGCGCCGTTCACCTCTATGGTTCTCGAGTTTCACGACGACAACGGCCAGCCGCTGTATGTCTCGCTGGGCAAGCTGAAGTCTGTTGAACGCATTATTGAAAAGATAGGCCCGAACAGTAATTATGCCCGCAAATATGAAGCCAAATGCCGGGAGGTTGTCAGGCGTTATCAGGGACATATCGACGATCCGCGTTGTCGTCAACAGTTGGCGGCTATTCCTCGTCCGGTCGAAAACGTTAACGACATTCTCCGCTGCACGACCATCTGCAACCGTTTCAAAGACGTTCGCGGCACGTTTATGCTTATGGAAAAAGATCCTTATGTCTTTGTAAACCCCTCTGAGATTAAGGATAAACATAAGGGTAATATTCTGCCTGTTAATCCCGAGCAGCGGCTGGCTTTCTCCGACAATCCGCGCAATCACCGTGATTTTAAGTTCATCGGACATCTGCCCGGCGGGTTTAAGGCCGAGTTTATGGCAATGACTGCCGTATACGAAAAATATTATAAAATGACGCATAAGAGCTATGAGGTTTACCGGACGCTTGAGACGGAAATCAACGGTTTTCCCGAACCGGAAAAAATGACCCGTGAACAGTATATTGCCAAAAAACAAAAAGAGCTCAAACTGTTTCAGATTCAGGAAGATATCCGCAAGGTCAGCGGCGCCGGATTCGAACAGGAAAATATTGAAGTTCTTAAAGACGTCCGCATTATGGAAGACCAGTTTCGTTATGAAGGTAAAGAGCCCCAAAAAGACGGCACTTATCCCGAATGCCGGGACTACATCCGCGAGAACTTTTACGTTCGGACCGTCCAGGCGCTCGACAGCAATACTTTCAGTTATGTCTCCGACCAGCTGTACGATGTGTTTGACCGCTATCTGCCGGAGATTAAAAGAAAATATCTCGCAGACATCCGCGATGTGGAAAATCGCTACAGTATGAAAGGGCTCGACGGTGCTCATCTTGACGCTCACTATCTTGCCGCCGACAGCGACGAGTATGAAGTTCTCCGCGCAATGGACGACGGCCACGTAAAACTGCCCCGCCGTTCGTTCAAGGCTTTTCCCGCCCGGGAAGAAGAGGCCGGAAGAATATATTTGAATCCCCAGTCTGTCGCTAAAGACAATAAAAAGGTTGCAAAATCCGCGGGCAACATTAATATGTTCACATATATCGCCACTCAGAACAAAAGATTAAAATATTAGGGAAAAATATGCTGAGATTATTACTTTTGCTGCTGCTTGCAGTCAGTTTTTCAGGAACGCCGGCGTTGGCCGGCAATGACGACGCCTTCATCTCTTTGTTCGACGGAACTCCCGAGGCGTCTAAACCGGAAAAGAAGACGGCCGAAGACGATGATGAGGACAGCATTTTCTCTTTCCTTAATTTCAAAAGCAAAAAAAAGGATGAGGCGCCCAAGCTGAATGTTGCCGACGAAAAACGCCTTTCGCCGCTTGAGCAGTCCGTTAAGCTGGCGGAAAAAGGCGATGTCAACGCCCAGTTGCTGTTGGGATATTCTTATCTTTACGGCGAAAACGGCGCCAAGGTGGACTATGATAAAGCTTTTGAGTATTATGCCAAGGCCGCGATGCAAAACGACAATGTCGGCCTCAACAATCTCGGCAGCCTTTACTATAGCGGCATCGGTATTGAGCGCAATACCGCCAAGGCGGCGATTTTGTTCGAAAAAGCGGCAAAACTCGGCAATGCCGAAGCCACCGTTAATCTGGCTTTCATTCTCATCACCGGCAACGGTGTGGTCAAAGATACCGCCCAGGCAATGGATATGTTTGAAAAAGGGGCTGAGCTGAATAACCCGACCGCCAAGTTTATGCTGGGTTATGCTTATTATACCGGCCGTCTCCGCGACCGCGATTATAAAAAGGCTGCTGTTTTGATGAAAACGGCTGCCGAAGCCAAGTTTGACGAAGCACAGTATATTTTGGCTCTGATGTATGTCAATGGTCTCGGATTACCCCAAAACTATGGCAATGCCGTTAAATATCTCAAATTGGCCGTCAGCCAGGGGCATGTTCCCGCCATGATGGCTTTGGGCGATATTCTGGCCCGCGGCGAAAAATATACCAAAGATTTATATACTGCCCATATTATGTTTAACCTGGCGGCAGTTCGCGGTGCGCCCACAGCTGCGGAAAAACGCGATGCTATTGAGTCGAAACTGAAGATTGACGAGGTTTTGCAGGCTCAGGCCGAAGCGGAGCGCTTCCATGAAAAGCCGTCTGATTTGACCAAATACGTTGATCAGACTTTTGGCACTGATGTCCGCAGTTATATTGATTCTGCCCGATAATTTTTTTAAGAAAAAGCCCTCCGTTCAAACAGGGCTTTTTTTGTTACCGGCGGTCAACCAGTTCAATGTTGACCTGTTTGCCGTAGAGCGACAGCAGACGCTTGAAAAAGACAAAATAAT
>ENA-ORTS01000408-ORTS01000408.1-human-gut-metagenome-genome-assembly--contig:-NODE-408-length-35423-cov-3.237842_pt1 | contig 35423 bp, 20 predicted proteins | sample MGYA00241911_ERZ509186 | MGnify/ENA primary metagenome ERZ509186 (study PRJEB26280, sample SAMEA2338852) | human gut metagenome | biome: human gut; feature: human-associated habitat; material: faeces...
GAATTTCTTTAATAGCATCACCAATATATTTTGTATATTTATCTAATTTACTAATACGAGCTTCTTCTGTTTCATCAGTGATAGAACCCATAATAGTATTAGGATATATAGGGAATACAGTATTAAGTGAATCAGTTTGAGGTATAACAACAACTTCATGACGTCTATTACCAATAAAAGTATCAGCTACATGAGGTGTTGCAAACTTATCTATATTTTGAACAATACCACCCGTTTTAGGATCTCTACCAATACCATTCTCATCAATAGCTAGTATTTGAACTCTAGGTTTACCTTTAGAATCAAGAACATCTTTAGTAGGCTTAATAGAATCTAATAAAGAATTACGATGATGCATAATAGGTAATCCATGTTTAGCTTCATGATCTTCATTGCGAGCTTCATCATTAATTAGTATTCTACCGGCACTAATATGACTTATTCTAAAAGTATTAGAACCTGTAAAGCGAATATCATTACGAATGGCTTGATTATTACGGAAGATCATTTCATGACGATTAACAGCGTCATTGAAATGTTTCGTAATAGCCGTAGCATTCATAATACTATCCATATTTGAATGATTAATCCTAGAAGTAGGGAATAAATCAGTACAAATTTGATATATTTGATTAAATGAAAGAGCTACATTATCAATAGAAATTTCACCATCAGTATCACCTGTATATTCAGAATCAACAACTCCAATCATTGTCTGACTATCCATAATATCTTTAATCTGTTTAGAAGTAAGATTAGAATATATAAGTTCTTTAAACGTATCCATTAGCTTCTTAAAGCGATCTTTTCTAAATTGATCAAAGATAATATCAATATTACGTTCAGAGTTTTCTTTTTCTTTAGTAGATATATTATTACGAGGATTAAAAGCAATATCGTAATGATACATGAATCTAAATAGCTCTCTTTGATATTCAGCAAAGATCTTAGCCATATCATCAGTAAATGCAAATTTACGTGGATAATACACACCATTTGCACCTTGAACTGTATAAGCTATACCATTTGTAATAGTTTCGAGTTTAGGAATAGAACCTAATTTATACTCTTTACCATTACGATTCATTACAACATCATAAGAAGCTCTATTAGGATTCTCTTCTAAATCAGTTTGAACTACAGTAACCTCATCACCTTCTTTAATACCATCGAGTAACTCATAGATACCTAAGTTAGTAGCAGTACTATTACCTAGAATATTCTCAGGAGCGCCGTTAGGACTAAAGTTAATATCTAGACCTTCATGATATGTTTTACCTTTAATCTCAGGTGTACGATTAATAAAATCAAGAACTTGAGCTTCTGTTAAAGGTAAACCATTAGTAGGAGCAACATCTATAAGATCATAAAAGAAACTATAATTATTATAAAGCTCTTTATAAGTAGCATCTTTAGTTACTGCAAATCTAGCACTATAGTAATCACGTCTATTCTTAAATTCATTATGAAGATAATTAGTAATATTCATAATAGACATGATTTCAGGTATGAGTTCTTTGTAATTATCACCACGATATTCACGCATGCCATTAACAAGATCATAATAGTTAATCTTATTAATTCTAAAACCACTTCTATCACTAATAAAAGCAACAAGTGTACCAAAGAGATTAAAATTATCAACAAAGATACCACCTAAGTCTTGAGCAATCATAGCAAATTTGTTATGAAGAGTTTCATCAAGACGTATGGCAATAGCATTAGAATTATAATCTTTAGATTGAGTAAGAACTTGTGCAAACTTAGCAACAAGATCAGATTCATAAACAGTATTCAGAGCATCTGTAAGAGATTGCATATCTGATAACCATTTAGATTCATCTTTATATAAACTCTTAAGATTATCAAGAGCATTGATAGCATTACGACAGTTTTCAGCAGTATTCAATCGAATTGAATTTCCCCTTTCGTCAATGTTAATACTAACAGCAGCTGCGACTTTCTTAGCAGTTTCAATAATCTTAGTTTCAACACCAGTAAGTTTAGCGTCTGTAAAGTATTTATTCATTAGAGCTTTAATATAAGCATCAGAAGCATACTTACTACCAACTTTAGTGTTTCTAAGCAGCTTCGGAATAAGCACTAAGGCGTTTATCAAATCCGTGTCGAATAGTTCCAAATTTACCCCCTCTTGGCTCATTAGAGACGTTAAAAATTCAAGCATGGATTTAGTATCAATACCCTCAATTTTGAAGTCTATAAGGGGCTGATTTGAAGCCGTTACAAACTCGATTGGCGCATCATCGGTATTAGTAGAACTTTCATCACTTACAAATTCAGTAGTAATACCATTAGCACTAGAAACAGTCTCTGTAATCTCAGTTTTAGGAGTAATAGTTTCATCAGGGGAACTCTGTTGCGCTTTGTAGTCCCCGGTAGGAGACAAGGACTGGTCAGGAGCGGAGCTTTGTGTTTGTCTAGCAATGAGAATATAATCATCGTTAGGAGTTGCCATATTAGCGGGAGTAAGCACATAACGATTAAGTTGATTCTCAAAACCTTCAATAACAATACCAACATCTTTACGAGGATTCGGAGTATTAAGCACTCTATATTCAACACCACCAATAGATACATATAAAGCATATTTAGAATTCTTACGACCTAAATTATCTTCTATAGTATTATTGATAATATCAAATTTAGTTTGCATACTCTTAGCTTCCTGCATAATTTTGTTAGTAAGAGCATTAATATCACTCTTTGTAGTCTCACTTAAACCGAAGTGAACATCAGCTAAGAAACTAGGCAGAGGTCTACCACTTTGTTCAAGAACTTGAGCAGTATAACGACTAAGATGCCACAAATAACTATTAAGTTCAGCACTAAGATCACCGTTATTTATGCTAGGTGCATATTCAACTTCTGTTTTAGTAACAGCGTCAATCCAATTGAATCTACGACCAAAGAATATATTATCAAATATAGAGTATTTAGCAGCAATACGAGTAACAATCCATTTAAGATTTGTAGTCGTAAGTGTATCAAATGAATTATCTAAAGCTCTATTAGTAGCATCATTAAACTCTTTAATTTCTTCAAGAAGCATTGCATCTTTAGAAGTAAGAGATTTACTTTTACGTCTATTCTCAATAACGTTAGCAAGAGGTGAATCTGTAACTTGAGATTCAGACATAAGAGCATTATAGAGACTAGAAGCTTCATTGGATAAAGGTTTAATACCTTCAAATTCTTTATAAGATCTACCGAATGTACCACTACCTATCGGTGCAGCATTTGAATCTTCTTCTGTTGCAAGCGCATCACGTTCTTCTTGTTGTCTCGCTTGACGTTCTTGTTCTGCTTTGAGTGCAGCTTCTCTACGAGCATTAGCGGCTTTAGTGTCAGATTCTTGTCTTTGTAGTCTAGCAAGACGGGCATTATATGCAGCTTTTCTTGTATCTGAATCAGAGAACTTTGATTCATCCGTTTGTAAAGCTTCAGAAGTTTGATACGTATTAAGTTCATCAGTTAGATCTTTATCAGTAGAAGCTTTGATTTCATCTTCATATAATTTTATTTGATCTTTAATATCTTCAAATCCATTACCATTACGATAATAATCAAGTTCAGCATCAATAGCAGTTCTTCTATTTTCATAGAATCGTTTAGCTTCTTCCGGATTAGTAAGATTAGATAAAAGAGTTCTAGCTTGTTGAGCAGCCTCTTTATCATCTTTATTTAAATTAAGAGCTTCAATGTTTTTAGTCGCTGTATCTCGAATATTACTAATATCACTAAGAGTTTTATTGTAAGATTCAAGTTTACTATTAGCACCTTTAAGAGCTATTTTAAGACTTAATAATTGTTCAGCAGTAGCATCTTTAGGAGCATTAGTGATTGCATTTTCAAGTTCACTTATTTGTTTCTTAAGACTAGCAATCATTTTATCGTAAACACTTAATGCAGCTTTAGCATCTTCAAGAGTTGCATTATTTTCAGCATAAGTATTTATATCAGCTTTCTTAGCTATACGAATATTATCGTCTGTATATTTAGAATCAACATAATTACTAAGATACTCTTTAGATTCAGCAGCACGCTTTTGATATTCAGCAGGATTAGCTGTAATAGCTTCGAGTTCTAGTTCATTAAGTCTTTTTTGAGCTTCAAGAGTAGCAATACGACGTTGATATTCATAGAGATTTTTGTCGGTAGTACCATTGACTGCATCGAAATGTTTATTGTAAATATCTTCAACAGCTTCAATCTTATTAAGAGTCTGTTCAAAGTAATCAGCATTTGCAAGTAAAGATTCACCTTTATCAAGTGCAATTTGTTCTTCGGCACTAATAGCTTCACCTCTATCTTTTCTATATTTAATAGATTGAATTTCTTTAAGAGAAGCACTCATATTTCTAAGCATCTCTTTATAGAACTCAAGTGAACCATCAAGACTATTAGCTGCAACTTGATTAAGAATAGCTTCTTGTTCTTTCAGTTTAGCACCAACAATATCACCTTCTGCAAGAGATTCAACAATACCATCAAGACCTGAACGCATAGCTTCTGTAGCACGTTCAATACCTTTAAGATATTCATGTTCTCTTTCAATACCACGTTTATTGATCTTAGTTTCAATAAATGGCATTATTGCTTGCATACCAGCACCACCTAAAAGACCTCCAATACCTTCAGTCCAAATATCAGGATCTTTAAGATAACTACTAACTCTCATGCTAAAATCAGTAAGAGCGTCAGTATCAGAAAGTAAACCAAAATCTTTACGAGCTGCATGAGTACCTTCTTGCATCGCAATACTCATAGTCATTTCATCTGCCATTTCAGCAAGAGAACCTCCAGCGAAACCTCCAATAGCTCTAAGAATTTGACCTTTATCAGCATTGGGTATAGCATTTAATGTACGAACTATAGCAAATTTATCACCAGTTGCCATAGCTTTACGAATGTTATCTCTAGTAGCTTTAGTAAGAGTTTTAGCAGTACCTAAGATATTCATCCATTCAACTACGTCATAAGCTATATTAGACATAGATCTCCAATAACCTTTAGAAGCTGCATTATCTGCATATCTATCAGCAATACTTTCAATATTAGTATCATTTAGAGGAACTTCTTCTAATCCCGGAGCTTTAAGAATAGCATTGCCATTTTCATCACGTTCAACATAGTTCTTATAATTATTAAGAAACCATTCACGTTCTTGTTCATAAGTACCATAAGCTTCACGAGATGAATCTAGAATACGTCCTATAACAGCAGAACCATAAATATCTGCTATTTTATTAGCTCTGTTTAGAGCTTTAGCTTTTTGTAGTTTTGTACCCAACTTAAATAAATCTTTAACATATTTAGATTTACTTCCTAGATTAACAGCACTTCTAAAAGCTTTACCTAATAATAACGAAGCTCCACGAGCTGGAAGCATTATACTAGCAGCACTACCTAGTATAGAGGGGACCATAGACGCCCAATAACCACCTCCACTCATACGATCTAACAAACTACCATGTTGAGCTTGTTCAGTCATATAAATAGGAAATGCTTCTCTAGTACCTTCATTAATGGAATTACCTAGTTTTTCTAAAAAATTACGAGTATAAGCTTCATCACTATCTATGAGTTTAGAGGGAAGTGCAAGTATAGAACCTGCACTTTCAATTGTACCACCAATTATTTCTCCAACAGTTTGAACAAGAGAGTTACCAATACGATCCCAAGTAGATTGATTTCTAGCTCTAGCTTCAATATAAGCATTAACATTACCGGGAACTATATTTTGACTATTTCCAGAATGTTTTCTTAAATTGAGTAGTAATTTATTATCTATACTATAAGCATTAGGATTAAAAGAAGATCTTTTATACTTATCTTTAGGAGCATAAGTAGATTTTCTTTGTATGCTTTCTAATTTATCAAAATCAATAGGCATAATATCAATAATTAAAATTAGCTGTAGACATATTAGCATTAAACTTAGTAAGATTATCTAATTGTTCTTTAGTTAATCTATAAGCATCTTTATAATCTAATATAGATGATATAACGCTTAATCTACGTTGTGTATTATTAATAAAGTCTTCAGAATTATCACTTATAAATTTATCTGTAAGCTCAAATGAATTTGTTGTACTATCATACGTATCAATTTGAGTAGTAAAATTATTATTTGAATCTTTACTAAATGTAATTCTAAAATTATTATGATATATAGTTTTATCTACATTTGTTATAGGATTTTTAACAAAAGCATTTAATAACGACTTAACATTATTATAATATCTTCCATTATATTCAACAATATTATATGCAGAAGCATCATTCATTTGAATAGCATTGGAAGGATCTGGACCAAAAGTTAAACTTCCACCATGATGTGTAGACATAGCATCAAATATAAATTTTGTATCAGCATTAGGTCTATCAGCCATATCGAATGCAGAAGTCATACGCATAGCTAATTCAAATTCATCTATAGTATTCTGATCGGCATCATTATTCGCAACAATAGTGAGTTTCTGTCTAACATTATTAAAACCTTGAACATTCTTTATAAGATTAAGTGCTTTACGACCATCACTCAATTCCATAAGTTCATAAGTAATATCTGATTTAGAATATTTAGGGTTCTTATCTGTACCTTTATCTTCAGTATATAAGAATTTCCTAAGAGATTCATTATTCAAATCTATAGGAACACCAACGGATTCAGCATCTAACTCTAAATCATCATCATCTAACAATTGATTATCAATAATAGTAAATGCTTCAGGATGATTTTCAATTTTATAAGCCATATTATTTCTAACAGTACTTACAATACCTGTTTCTGTAGGTTTGGATATACCAATAACAACTCCAGGATTAGATTGAATCATATTAGTTTCATTACCATAGTTTTCAATCAGATTACCCATTAGAATAGAAGTTAATCCAGTACTAATATCCCCAAATGTTTTAGATATATTATCTGCAAACTCTTTTACATAAGGATTAGTTTTGCTACTATTTTTTATAAACTCTGTGGCTTTCTTAATACCTTCCTCTGGAGTATCTGAATTACTTAATATATAACTTATATCTTTTATATGAAGATATTCATTTATATTTTTCTGAGTTCTATCATTTGCATTAAATTTAACACCATCTCTAAGATTAACGCCTGTACCTTTAATAGGATTTCCATTTTCATCTAAGTCAGAAGTTTCTTCATTGATAACATTAGTTAAACTTCCAAAAATTCCAACACGATTAAATACATCATAATATTCTTTAATACTCTTTTGAAGTGCTAAGCTTAAATTTGCTTTATCTTCTTTATTTGTTGGAATACCACCTTTATAAGCATCATATTCAGAAAGAATGTTATTGATTATACTTTGAGATTCTTGAACTCTAAGATTAAGAGCTTTTAATTTATCTTCATCTTCTTTAGTTATATCTTCTCCCTTAGTAGACTTTTTAGCTAAATAGTCATTAAATCTTTCTAATTCAAATATATTTCTTGAATGTTGAGAAGTTTGATTAAGTAATCTTGCTTTACGATTTGCTTCTAGTTCAGAAGTCATACTAGGAAGATTAACTATTGTTCCAACTAAACCATCTCTTTCTCTAGTAAGTATTTTAGAAGTATCTTCAGACTTTTCTAGTTGCTTATTAAATAGACTTTCAAAGAACTTATTATCTACATCAAGTTTCTCTTTAGTATATCTCATAGGCAATAAATAAGTAGTCACATTAGATATTTCAGAATCTATATAATTAGCTTTATAAAAATTAGATAATCTAGCTTCATAATCAGATTCAGTTTCATTAGGATTTTGATTTAAAAAACTATAATTTCTATCTATTAATTCTTTTATATAAATACTATTAGGATTGTTTATAGCATTAAGCAATACAATCTTTTCATTACTATTAGCATTTTTATATTCAGGAGAATTTATTACTAAAGTTTTTAAAATATTAGAATCAGTAAAAGCTGTAGAATATATATTGTCTTTTACAGCATTACTAGGTGTAATACCTTTTTGTTCTAGAGCAAATAGATTTAATTCTGCTTCTTTCAATAAAGCATTTTTAAATTTACTATTGTTAGATACAATGGCTTTAGCAACATTTATTAATCTATCATCTCCTATGCTTTCAATAGTTTTAGTAAAACTTTGAAATCCATGAAGAGTAGGATTAGATAAAGTTTTTAGAGTAGATTTAGTAATAGCATCAATTGTAGGATTATTCATTAAATCTATAGCTTGTTTACGGAATTGTTCACTATAAATAACTTTTTCATCAGATTTCATAGCTTTAAAGTATTCAAGCATTTCTTTACGTAAAGCTTCTCTATCATGACCTGAACCAAGAGCTGTACCAAAAGCACTAATAGATTGTTTACCATTACCTCCTAAACTACCTCCTGCATCATTAAACCGTTTAAGAATCATAGCTCTATTTAATGCTTTATATTCTTCTGAAGCGTCAGATTGTTCATTAGTTTGCATCATAGCATCAAATTGAGTTTTATTACCAAGAATAGTTTTAACTCCTTCATCAGTTAAAAATCTACGAGCACCATCGCTAACAGCTGTATCAGCAAAGAACCATCCTCCATCTTCATCAACTTTAGCTTTAATGTGTTCTTGAGTTTCATTAATTTTACCTGCAAGAGCTTCTTCATCTGCACCTTGAATCGCATTATATTCAGACATCTTAATAGCCATTTCATTATATGCGTTTTCATTACGAATAGCACGTTCTTGCAAAGAAGACATAACTGCAAGATTTTGATCCATCATTCTAGCACGAGGAGTAAACATATCTTGCATTTCATTACGTTTAAAGTCTTTACCCGACTTAACAACTATATTTTCAATACTATTTATGATTGCCATAAGAATTAAATTTGTATATACAACAAAGCTCCGGACGTTAATCCGGAGTTATAACAGCAGTTAATTAAGCACATCTTTTACCACCATATCTTTTCTTAACTTTACCACCACATCTTTTACCTTTAAGAGCTACAGCATCTTTACCGAAAAGTCTTGATATTTGTTTATCTGATAGATTCTTTAAGAAGCCTATAGACTTATCATTAGATAATAGATGTAATATATTAGAATTACGCTTATCATTGAGAAGAGTATAATCATTAAGCATCTTCTGAACATCCCCCGTCAAACCTACAAGAGCATCTCTTATACCTGTATTGCCTTCAGCTAATAAAGAAGCAGCAAGATTAGCTTTCTCAAAAGCATCAACTTCATTTTCATATTTAATCTGTTTGTTCTTAGCAGCAACTTCAGAATTCATTTGACGAGCTTGATTTCTAATATTAAGTTCTTGCATTAACTCATCTTGTTTTAGTTTACCTAAAGCACTAGCACCTTTACTTCTAGCTCTAAGCATAGCTTGTCTTGCTACAGGAGCACTAGATGAATTAGATTTAACAAAATCTTCAATAGCAGAAATTTGATCAATAACTTCTCTTCTAGCAGCATCAGTATTTATATCCCATTCAAGATTTACATTATCAAGATATTCTCTTTTAGGAATTGGCATATCAGAAATGCTCTTAGCAAGTTTACGTTTACTACGACCTTGCATAAGACTACCTATAAGATTACCAGCAGCACCTATTAGATTACCACTCTCATCTGAAATAAATCCACCTAAATCATAACGTTTAGTTTTACCTCCACATCTTCTAAGTATCATAGGAGTCATAAGATAAGGATTAGAATTAATCATCTGTTTAGTTGGATTATCAACTTGAATATTTAAATCACTAAAAGGAGATACTTGAACAGAACCTCCATCAGCTTTCTTAACTCTTCCACCACATCTCATACCAACTTCACTAAGCACAGCATCTTTAATATGAGGAGGTAATCCGGATACAACAGCTTGACGTTTATTCATAGCATCTTGAGCCATAAAATTAGCAATTATATTAGCTCCCATTGTAGCACCACTCATAGCTCCTGTGTTTACAGTAGATGTAATAGGAGATACAGTTTGAATATCCATTTCAGCCAATTGAGGAGTAAGTGCTATAGATTGTAAAGGTGGAATAGCTAAACCTCCAGTAGGATATTTACGTCTACCTCCACAAGCAAATATAGAACCACCAAGAGCAAATTCTTGCTTAGGTTCTGCTATATCACCTGCTTCAGCTTTCATAGCTTCTTGTTGATTATAAAGATTATTCAATTCAGCTTGAACTCCATTAATTTCAGCAAGAAGTCTATTGTATCTAGCAGATTGCTTTTCAGTATTACGAGCATTAGTGTTACGATCTATAGCATAAGTACTACGATCTGTAAGTCGTAAAAGACCACCTAGCATTACAGAACTTTTAGCTAACTTATCTTCAAGATAACCTTTATGTAGCATAAGAGGTTTAGCAATATCTGCAAAAGTTCTATTTCCTAGCTTAAGAGTATCACTAAATATATAATCAGCGTTACTTCCATTGAGTATTGCTTCACCACCTTCCACTTCTGCATTTGCTCCATAAGGAACACCACCTTGTTCATGACTAGGTCCTTCAACTATTGCTGCATTAGATGCAACTTGATTTATAGAACCCCCATCAGCATATCTTTTACGTCTACCTCCACATCTAAAAGCAAATTCATAATTTTCTTTTGTAGGGACACCAATCATATTATATTGATTACTAACAGTTTGAGTATTACCTGTAGGTATAGGATTATCTCCATAAATATCTATAGGATTTGTATTAATTGTAATATCATTTAAAGCTTGTTGATCAATACGAATATCATCTTGACCAAGCTCATAATTCTTAGTAATATCTGCTCTAATGGCAGCTTCTCTAGCTTTACGTTTTTTTCTTCGTCCACCAAAGATACCACTAATCAAACCTGAAACACCACCGATAATACCTCCAATTACTCCACCAATTGCGGTTCCGACTCCGGGAACTATACTTCCTGCTGCGGCACCTACAGTAGAACCTATTCCTAAACCTTTGGTTAAACCCCTTTTAGTTTCGGCTCCTTGAATACCTTTAGCAGCACCCCAATGACTTCCAGTGACATTATTAACATTATCTCTAGCACCTCCTAGATCATAACGTTTACGTCTACCTTTAAGTGTTTTAACAGCACCACCATAGCGTTTATTCTTTTCTATCCACATATCTAATTCAGGATTATGTTTTCTAAGACCAATAATGCTTTTCATAGCATCAGACATTTTATTAATATCTGAACCAGCATCTCCGGCTTTATATACAGAACTATTATATTTAACAGGATTCTTTTGAAAATACTTTAAAGCTTGAACAGTAGGATCATAAGATTCAACATAGTTCTCAGCATTAATCATACCATTTATTAAAGCATTAGGAAGTTTACCTTCACTTAACCAATTATTAAGGCGTTTACCAAAGTATTCTTCACCTTTACGAGTTAGATTAATATTTCTACCACCAAAACCATCATCTTCATATTCAAATAACTCTTTAGCATTAGCGTCTTTACCAACTAATTTAGATAAATACGTATTAACTTTAGTAACATTATCAGGATCTATATGATCTAATCCTAATAATTGAGCAGGATTATACGTATCACTTTCATTATAGGCTTTAAGATTTTCATTCATCGCTTTAGTTACATCTTCTTTAGAAGTTTCACCTTTACGACCTAGAAAACCTCGTAAATGAGGATTAATACCAAATGTAGATTCAGTATATGCTAGAGCAAGAGCTTTATCAATACTAGAACCTTTAACCTTCTTTGCAGCTCTAATTATATCATGCAAAGGAGTCGTTTTAATACGCATTGGAGAAATAGAATTTCCATGTTGATCTTTAGTGAGTAAAATGGTATCATCATCAGGATTATAATATCTATCTCCATTAGCTTCAAATAAAGCTGCGCCATATTCAGTTTCAAACATTGCTTGCAAAGCTCGTGAAACTAAATGATCAGGATAATCACTATCAGGAATAATAAAATCAAAAGAGTTCTTGTTTTCACGAACTAATCTTTTAGTTCTATTCTCTGCATAATCATCTTCAAAAGCATTTATGTAATCATAGAACTTTCTAGCAAGAGCAAGACGTCTATTTACATATTCTCTATCATTACTATTAGTTTTAGTTTTACTTTTAGGCATACTTAGTATATTAACAGAGTTCCTCTCGCTTCCACAAGCTCTTTCCCTACTGGGGTCTACAGAGTTCCTCTAAGTTCATAATCTGGTATTCTTAGTAACAACAACGTTAATATCATATAATCTAAGTTCAGCTTGTTTAATATTAGAATCTTTATCAGTAATATCAATATTATCTGAATACTCATCTATGATAGCATTAACATCAGTTTCATTAATATCTTCGTTAGTAGTAGTATCAATAAAACGATTTAAGTATACCATTGTTATATACCCGAATTGATTCTGAATCTTGCTATATTCATACCACGCTTTAGGCTCATATTTCATTCCTAAGAGTCTATCTATTTCAAAAGGTATATTAGATGGGTTAAGAATTTGGAACGCTCTATCGTTGTCTATATGGTCTTCTATGAGATTCCATAAATAGCGTCCAGCTTTGTATTTAAGAGTATGATCATCATACCAAGTTTCATCTAGAATCATTGGAAGAATACCAGTACTTTGAGTATCAGTATTAATCATTAGATAATCAATAGTCTTATTATACAGAAACTTAATCTTATCAGCAGTAAGATGATTCCAATTATGAACAAGTGCGCTATTCCATTCAATATGATTAAATAACTTATTAACAAGAGGTTCTTCATTATATATAAATTGAGCAATAGATGGCATTATCTTATTATCAAAATATATACACTTATTAGGAGCATTAATCTTATAAATCTTAGTATTATTTGTATCAACAACAAATGTACCTAAACGATTCGACCAAGTAATAATAGGATTATAAGAGTGAAAACTAATCCAAAGATTAGTCTTAAGATTATATGAAATCGTATAAGTATTATCTGGATTATTAGAAACAAATATGATACGACTATTATAATCATCGAATATAAAGAAATTACCATTAGTATTTAGAGGATTAATAGCATTTTCTTTAATATATTCTTTAAACCAACCTTGAAGACCTATAGATGAAATATCAGATACATCTGATTCACCTTTAACATGATATATAGTACCTGTAAAGTTATCACAAACGAAATAACCATATCGAGTAATAATAGAAGAAAACTTATTATTACATCCGATCTTACCGGTATTATTAAAGATAATTTCAATAGGAGTTCTTTCAAAAATATCACTAGTACCAATATAAGCTCCATCTTCTTCTTGATTAAGACTATCTTTAACAGATGTTACAAATAGAGTATGTTCCATTTGAATATAAAGAGATTTAGCATCTGATAAAAGATTTATAATAGAACCTTTAGTAATAGGAATATCTTTATAAGAATCAGCTTTAAATTTACGCCAACCAATATCATTCGATTCCATATTATTAACATTAGAACGAATAATTCTAGCAGCAAATGTATCTTTTAGATTATCAGTAGATTTAAATTGAGTAATATCATTGAAACCTTTCCAATTCATTTCAACATCATAAGCACTTCCATCTTCGGTATGCCAAAAGTTATCAATAACATAATCTCTATAACCTAAATCAATAATAGAATCATAATCAAAAGTAGTCGGATATATATCCATAGTATGAGGTGCATATTCCTCACTAAGACCACTTGTGAATTTATTGATAATAGTATTGATATTGAATTTATTAGCTTTACCAGAAAAATTATTATTAGCCGTAGTACCTTTATATTTAATAATAGAACTATTTACATTTTTACCACTATGAAGTGCAAGAAAATTCATTCTACTTTTAATATAATAAGTAATAATCATACGATGAATATGATAGATATTATTATTATGATGAGTAGCATCTCCAACATTATTGAATTTATTTGAAGGACAAGTGCAACGTTGAGTAACACAGGCTGGAAATGTATCACCAATAAGAATAATTTCATCAGTATTCTCTATAGGATATATACTAGATGCAGCAACTAAAGATAAATTAAATAAATCAGGTACAGGAATTGTATTAACGTCATAATAACGATTTAAATCTACAATACCTCTATTAAATATAGTAAACGTATCAAAGTTATAATATTTCGCATTCTCATTATAAAGAAGAATCCAATTAGAATCATCTTTATTAGATACTTCAATAACAATAGAATTATATTCTTCAGCTGTAAGAGTCTTAACAGTAATTTCACTACTTAAAACTATAGTAGCTTCTTTTTCATCTGTTATAACTTCCCAAGTGCCTTCTGAATTTTGTTTTAAATATTCAGCATTATTATAACCATTAGCATATATAAGTTTCTCTTTAATAGTAGTTAATTCTTGTCTATAACTATCCGAATCATCATCTTTGGTTATAACAGAAATAATCCTAGTTTGAGTTCTTACATCTCGTTTAATACCATCAATTTCTTCATCAGCTTGTTTATAAACAATATCCGTAAGAGACTCATTAGGTAAACTAGTTCCACCTTCACTGTCAGTACCTTCTTTAGCTAAACCAAATATATTCTCTTGAAGCATAGTAGAACCATTAATTAACTTGAAACTACTATCGCATCCAGCGTTAGATATAGCACTATTATTAATAGGATAAAAATCTGCATTAAGAATTGTAGGATATGGAGCATTATTCGCAATATCTGTAGTTTCTGTATCAAGAACAGAATGAACAAGATCTCCAGATTCCCAAGGACCTTTGATATGATCTCCCCAATCAGTAAACATATTAAAATCTTTACTAGTCTTAGGCATATCAGTCTTCTTAGTATATTTACTAAGCCTATCAAAAGCTCCTAGATATTCACCAGCATTAATTGATTTATCAGGAGTATTAAGATTCTTGCCATTAAGAAGATTTTCTTGAATAAGAGAATTTAATCTAGCTCTATCTCCTGCATTCCATGCTTGATGAATAGTATCATTTCCCCATTCAGTACCAGAACCACCTTCATAATTATTAAGGCATATTTTAGCTTCTTTATTATACCTAAGACCTTTAATATAGAATGAAGGTAACACAGTATTAGTAACAAGATATTCAATAGGATATAATCTAAAACGACTTGCGGATCTAAAAGGGTCTTCATAATTATCTCCAATTACATCATTAGTTCCTATATCACGAATGGTAAGACATTGAGAAATCCAGTTTGAAATCTCAGGTGTAGATTTAGCATAATAAATAGCATAACTCTTAATACTATTTTTAAATTTGGTAATATTAATATTAGTATTAAAAGCTGAAACAAAAGTATTCATATTAACTTTAGCCCCATACAAATCAAGAGTTTTAGTTTTAGAAGCATTGATTATATGAGCATAAGTTCCACGAGAATTTTTAATAGGAAAACTATTTATATATTTACCTTTATGATCAATAAAAGTAATAAAAAAATAATAAACTTCATCTTCCTTAAAAGAACCACTATTAGATATATCTTTAGATTTAAAGAAATCTCCAACTTTACCACTTCCACTATGAGGATTAATAGAAGTATTAACAAAATCTTTTACACCACTAAATTCAGCAAACTTAACAAAATCAATTTTAATTTTTTGAAGAAGAAGTTCACCATCAATACTTGTGAAGAAATCAGTAATATCTTTATATTCAGGAGTAACAACATTACCTCTAAGAAGATAACCATCAAAAGATGTTTGAGCTTCATCTTTAGTATAAGCGGTATTACTTATAATTATATCATCTATAGAAATAGATTTCATCTTAGATATAGTAGTAAAATCAAAAGTACTATTGACAGATGGAATATTAATTTCAAAAGTTTCATAACATTCTTCTGTAGTAGGACTTTTATATACTATAGCTAATTTGTAAGTACCTGCTTTACTAAATTTAAATCTAAATCCCTTTTTAGTTACATCACCTATAGCAATGTTCTCCCCATAATCAGGAGCGGCATAATATACAGGAGATAATAGAGAATAATCACTATATGTTCCATCATGTAATTTAATAGATGTTGCAAATTGATAACCTCCAGCTTTAAGACCTCCAGCAATAATATTAACATCTAATGTGGGGAATGCTATATCAGGAATGAGATTAAGAATATATTCAAAACCTTCTTTAAATGTAATTGTAGTAACATTATCTTCAATAATAGGATCTTCAATATATCCTTTATATTTACTTTGAGCTTCTGTGATATATAGAATACGAGTTTCATTATCACTAGATACACCTTCAGTAAATGTTATAAATAAATTAGTTTCATCAATATATGTGAATGTACCACTAATAGGATGATCTATAGTAAAATTAAAGTTACCTTGAAATACAATAGTTTTAATATCATCTTTATCTTTAGTTGTTTGATATATATAAACTATTTTATCGAGGATACCTTTAAAAAACAAAATGACGCCTAACGGAACTTCAATTTTACCAACTAAAGTTCCGTAGACGTCTAAGTCTTTTTTATAAACCTCAAAACCATTCTCGTTAATCAGAGTATTACCATCATCATTATACATTATATTTAATGCAAATGACTTAACACCATTTCTGACTGCACCGGGATTAGCATTAGGATATAAACCATCATTTATATTCATAATTAATTCACATAACGGTTTTTCATGTTTAAGAAGAAGTTCAACATAGATTTACTGCAATCATCTCGTTTATCTTTAGTAAGCCTATTGCAAGCATTTCGAACTTTTATTTTAGCATTATCGTATGCTAATGCTGGATTAGTGTAAGGATTACTCTCTTTTAGATTCATAACTGGATGGCGGTAATTACGTTGAAGAATACGCATCATAACGAAGTTCTTTAAAGCATCAATAAGAACATCATTATTAGGTATAAGAGGAACATTGATTTTAAGAATCTCGTCAAGTGTCATTGGCAATCCGTGAAATAAGACACCTAGCGTGCCTTTTCTGACATTCAAATGCAAATACGACCCATTAATCGAATACGTATATAAACTGCCGGAGATCGTCCGTATGAAGTCAAAAACGACATTCTCTGTAAGGTTTACTCCTATCGGGAATGAAACGGCGAGCGGTATATAATTTCCATCATCATGCTCAAATGGAGCAGGATTAGTAGTAAAATCCGCACGTTTACCATTAATTGTAACAAGACGTATATTCTCACAACCCTCTGGAATCTCACAACGATACTCATCAAAATCGATAACTTTACCAACATTAATAAGATGCTGTTGAATATTTAAATCAGCAAGAGCTTCACATATCCAAGTAGGAATACGAGTCATAAAGTCCATAGAATGAACATCATAATCTTCTATAATCCTATGAATAATAACACTAGAACTAATCAAGTTTTGGTCTAATGTATTCATCTACTTCATTGTTTTTAATACGTTCTCTTTTGCTTTTAGTAGGCGGATACCTATCCATAATAGTTTTATCATGTTCAATCATGTATTTGAGTTTAGCATCAAATGCAAGATTATCCGCTTTAATAACTTCTTCTATAGATTTATGCCTAAGCACCTTATCACTAGTCATAATGTTTACATGACAATGATTAGGTTTAAATTTATAGAATATTTGATTAGGTACAACATCAACACCCATATTATGACGTATCCATTTACAGAACCAATAATACGGATTATCAGATTTAACGTGCCAATTCTTACCATAAGGATTAAGAAAACTCTTAACTTCGATACCAGCGGCAATCATCTCATCCCTAAGACGAAACGAAGCAGCCCAATCAACAGATTCTCTAGCAACAGCACGTTGAACTTGAAACTTACCAATGTAAGTACCTAAAGAAACACTATCACCACGAATAAGATTCTCAATTAGAGACTTATTAAGACCTCTTTGTATTTGATTAAATATCGGATAAGGAATACGACACATCCAATCGTAATATCTAATAATAGCAAGAAGTTTAGGAATACGAATAGTAGATAGATAAACAAAACGATTAAACGTAATACGAAGAGATACTGCTTTAGCTTCGTCACTCCAATTAAGTTTACGTAAGAGCTTAACACCTTTAACTCGTTTACCTAAAATAAGATCATCAATAATCTCTTTAGTTATTCCATTCGATTCAAGAAGATTCAGATTAGCATAACAGATATTAGCTAGATTATTACGTCTAACATAAATATTATGAAGATCAGTACTTAATTTCTCGATAGTATTGTAACATTGTTCGAGATAGTCGTGGTAATAGTGCATGGATTCCATATAGTTTATTCTACTTTATTATGGATTAAACGTTGAGTACCATTAGGATCATTAGGAGCATAAGTTGCATCACTAATAATCTTAACTTCGTGTTCTGTAGGCTTAATACCAAATTCAGTTCTAAGAACCTCATAAGTTATACGTTCTATCATATCAGCTGGAAGTGGAAGTTCAATATCTTGACCATCATCTTCCATATACATAGTGATAACCTCAGCAGGATTTTCAGCTACATACACGATTGTTACAAACTTATAATTTTTAGCATCAATCTCAAAGTTTTTGAGAGTATTTTTGATAATAATTTTAAGTTTACCATTAACGATTTGATACACTCCCCAAACCCCAGTAGGGGAATAAACTGTGGTAAGGAGCGGAACTACGCTATTATTAGCGTACTTATATGTAATAAGACTCCCATCATCATGTTGAGTATAAACATGAAGAAAAGGTGCATCATTAGGCATACGTAAAGGTGTAGGAACTCGATGCTCAGTAGTAAGAACCATATCTTTAGCACCAATTCCCGCATATGTGTTTTCTATATCGGTAAGCGGAACGCAGATAAGAGGAACATTAAAGCTAACTTTAAGCACCTCATCTACACCATTGCGCTCAATACTCTGACGAATAAAAGTAGCAAAGAGTGCCTTACAAGCATCTTTAGCTCTCTCTTGAATGCTATGATCACCGGGCTTACCTAATATATTAGAAATCTTACTTCCTAATTGATTAAGTGTTGCCATAATAATACATTAAACAATTCGCCAAGATTTATTAGTAGTAATACCAAGCTCCTTAGTTTCACCTCTAGGGATAAATTTAAGAAGATTAGTAGACAATTCAAGTTCAGGAGTATCAGAACCACCTATGATCATAATAGGACGATTCTTAACTGGAACAACCCCGTGCCACGGACCAGCATTAATATACCGGTTAGTAACTCTAATAACGTTCTTTTGATTTTTGAAACCTCTACCACACCTTGATGGCAGACTAGTTCTTGCGTAAATAACAGTCATGGTATTTTAGTTTTTAATGGTATCTTCTGTCGCATCTATAACCATAGTCATATTGCGAGAAATACGATTGTGATTTTTCCAGAATGTTTGCATCATTTCAGCGTCAGGTTCAAAGTCAAGCTCGAACTCAGCACTAAGAAAGCCAATAGGCATATCAGTTTTCAAGTCACGAATAAGAATGCTAATAGCAGTATTACATCCACGTGAACGAAGATCCCCAACATACATATTAGAATGATACTTTGTCAAAGCACTCATACGGAAAATGTACTTACTATCTCTGTATAAGCGTAGAATAGTATAAGGCATAATAGAAGTAAGAACATTCTTATAACGATTCTTATAAGGATCTGTAATACTAATATCGTAATCTTCTGCGATAACAGTAAACTTATCCATATTAATACCATTACAGAACTTACCACCATTATGAAAGTATGCAATGTAAACACCTTTAGCATTAAGAAATTCTCTAATGTTTGAGGCTATTTTATCGAGTTGCATCCAACATTCTGCTTTAGATGTAAGAAAATTAGTAACAACCTTACGTCTCTTCTTAGCAATCCATTCTTTTACGAAGACAACACCAATAGATGAAACAATAACACCAATCAAGTTCAATATAGCAATAAAAATACCACTCATTACACAATGTGTTTTATAATTCATACTTGCGGGTTTGAATAAGTTGCTATAAACAAAAAAATCCGACTACCAGCGGAACCAGTAGTCGGATTAGGAATAATTAAAATTGCCTTGATATAAATAACACCTGCGACCAAAACTAATTAGATGAATCTCTGCCAAGGCACTTCATCGTCTTTAGCTTTAATATCACCTAACCATCTTTGGAAAGCAATACCTTCGTAACCGTCGGGATCACTAATGTAAAGATAAGCATACATAGCACATTCATGATGTTCGGTAAACAAACGACCATAGAAATCTGCGTAAGCCATATTCATTACATACATAACATCATACCAGTTAGCATTATGGAGATCATTCATCTTGTATTTGTGCCAAATAGATTTGACTTCATCAAGATTATAATGATGAGTAGTACCATTACGATTCTCCATACGTTCAACAGCCCATTCACATAGGTCTTTAGTAAAATGTTTTCCGTAGAGTTCTTTATATTTTCGACAATCCCTCTTTCTTACATCTTCACTTTCGTGTGACATATCACTATGCTCATGCGGGTCTTTCATCATGACTTACATTATTTTTAAGAGAGTTATCAATTTCACGTTTAAGATTTTGAAAAGCAGTAGCTTCGAACTCAAAACCAAATAGATTCACAGAACCTTTAGCAGTAGCTTTAGAAATAGCTGCATCAAGATAGCTATTAACTACTTTAGGAATCTGCTCATCAGGTATGAATTTAGATAACTTAGCCAACTGAGGCTTAATAATATAATCAAGTGTAGGCTCTATAATAAAATCTAATTCATTCAGAAGATTATAAGTAGAAAGGTCTAAACCAAAAACACTACCCATAAATTTTCCGATACCAGAAGTAACAGGAATCTTAATCCCACCTCCAATAGTTTTAACGATTGGTGTTAGCCATTTACCAACAGCTACTGCAACAAGTTCTGCGTTAGTCATACCACTTCAAGATTAAGCTTGTGGAGTTGAAGTAGAAGCATTAGGATCCGGAACAGCAGGACCAGCAGTACGAGCCGCTAACTCAACCGGACAAATCTCCGCAGCATTGATCTTTTTGATGTACTTAACGAAATTGCAATTTGCATAATCGAAAATACGTTCATCAGCAGATTCTCTACGTTCAGCTTCAATAGCAATAGCAGCTTTGAAATCATGACGAACATCACAGAACTCACGAGCGACTTCTTTCTTGAAGTTTCAATATCCTGTTTGTTAAGTGCAGATTCCTTATCCAAACGAGCAAGAGTTTCAAATGTAATCTTGTCGTTAGCTTGACGAGTTTCACGTTCTTCTTTGATTAAAGCTAAAGCCTCTTTAAACGTGTTTATACCTACATTATCAGCATAACGTTCAGACTTCTCTTTAGCAAGTTCAGCCATAAGACCAGAAACTAATTGAGTTTCAGCAACAGCAGTAGCTCCGGCAGCAACCGAACCATTACCGTTACCTAACCAATTTCTCAATCCAAGTCCTGCAAAAGCAGCAAGACCTAAAGAACCTGCAACAGTGTTGTAGTTAATTTGTCCTTTCGGAACTTTAACACCAGTTTCGTTTTCAGTATTCATAGCATTAATTTGTTTTAATGCCCCTCGACATTGAGATGCACAACAAATATATTACTATTAGTACTGATAACAATGAAATGATTTATAACATGAACATTAATACTCAATAGTTGAACATTATATTCAACGTTTCTTCTTAGCGATAGCTTCGTCAATCTTTGCATTAATAGAGGGAACACTAATGTAATTCATAAAAGTTACATAACCAATATGATATACGTCAGCAATTTGTTCTTCCAAATCCAACGATAACTTCTATCATCATTGATATAAGTTTTAGCAATCTCTTGAATATCTCTAATTAATAAGAGCTTATTCAAATTAGTATAAGTCACAGGTGTCATACCTAAAGGAATTTAAATCATTAATAGAACGTTTAGTCTATGATTTAAGCGAGCAATGATTTTCCTTGATATGACAAAAGGGAGTACTACGCAATTTAGCAGTAGCACTCCTTTAGTCCGCGATCATACGCTTTTAGAATCAGCAAAATGCCGTTTTATAGCTTTGAGTATAGGTTTGATAATTAAATCATACCCAAAGGTACATATCAGAAAAGATAGCAGCACTGTTTCCAGTGAAGCATCTAATTTGTATAAGTAAAGCACCATAGTTGCAATACCTACGATTAAGCTAACAAGAGACTTGAAGTATCTCGGTAGTTTCTTCTTAGCAATCTTAGTAGCAATCTCATTAATACCATAAGTAGCTAAAAGCACAATAGCGATAAAAGCAAAGCTTATAGAATTAAAGAGATTAAAAATAATTGTTTCTTCCATAATTTAAACCATATAAAATCTAAAACCATAGGTAGTATCACCACTGGAATTTTTAAAACTAACAAGGTTATTTTATGCTATTACAAGATTACAAGTATCACTAACATTAGGCTCGGATTTTTGTCTCATCATTTTCACAAACAAAGGAACATAAGCATAATCATCATCATATCTCTTAAACTTAATCCGATTGTTTTGATTATTATTAATAATTTCAACCGTCCAACCAAGAGTTTGTAGATATGCTTCAAATTCAGATATATTAGGACTACCTGTAGCAAGTCTAAGTTGAAAATCATTAACACATAATTCACAAGTACTAGAATCACCAGTATATAATTCTATAGAATCATTATTAACAATATTTCTATTAAGAACAACACTAAAGACCCAACAACCATTAGTTTTTATAATATTATCATTGAGTTTATAATTATAAGTTTTATTAGTTGCAGTAGATCTATCAATTTGTCTATTACTTGCTAAATCTATAAGAGCACCAGGTACACTAGGCTCGAGCGGCTTTACTATTTTTCCATTATAAATCCAAACTCTATCAACAGGAAACTTTATAGGTTGTGTTGTAGTACCTTTACCATAAAAGACATCAGGAAATATAAAATCACCTTCAAGACTCCAGTTAGAATCAACTCGTTTAGCCCAATCAGTATAAACATCAACATAACCTTTTTGAAGTAAATTAATTTGTTTACTTATACCATCCCCTGTAATAGTAATTGTTTCTTGAACAGCATTAGTATCGGTATTAGCTTTAGCATTAATACTTATACTACCGTTATTATTTCCTGATTCAGGTGTGATGGTAAATGTTTTTTTAATCATATCTTTAGATATTTGTTTATACGACAAAAGGTCTAATAGGTACCTTAGCACCTATCAGACCCATAATCAAATCAACAGACGACTTACGAAATAGTCCAAGCAGTATTCGTAGTAATCGTAATCTGTTTAGTTTCTCCCGCAGCAGCAAAAGTCAATGAAGTCGGAGATACAGACAGAGTAGCATCACCGGCAGCTTGAGTTACAGTATATTTCTGACCATTTACGGTAATATTACCGGTACGAGTGTTAACCGTCGGGTTAGCAGCAGCGGTAAACGTAATTTCGAAAGCGTAAACATCATTTGCTCCCGGATCACCTTCAATCTCAGTACCAGAATTATATTCTTTCTTATTTACGACCAATTTACCGGCAGTCAACCAAGAAGAAGCGTAAGAATCAACAGCAAACGTGATAGAAGCTAAATTGGAATTACCAGTGAACTTCTTAGCTTCACCGGTTTTAACGAAAGCCAACGATTGAGTAGTAACGTCCCAAATTGTAGAACCTTCCTGCTGCAAAGTAACGTCTTCAGTCAAGTCTTCAACAGTAACGGTAATCAAACCAGAACGTCCGTTACGACCTTTATAGACCGGAGCAGTAACATCTACTTGATGGTTACCAGTTCCCTCAACAGCACTTAAAGTGATCCAACTCGGTTTAGCTCTCAAAGCATATCCGGCACGCATAACAGGTGCACCAACTCCATCAACTAAACCACCAATTTCAACAGCAGTTGCTCTTTCATTCAAAGCAGAATCTTTAACCATAACAGTAATAATTTAATTATTCGTAAAAAAGTTTGAAGTTCCGCACGCCCCACAAGCTATTCCCCTACTGGGGTCTGCAAAGCGTAGCGGAACATTTAAAAGTTTAAGAAACAGTCCAATTAACATTAGAAGTTACTTTGACAGTTTGTGTACCACCAGCAGCTTCAAACGTTAAACTAGTTTCATCAAGATTCAAATAAGGATCTTGTTCAAACGTTGCAGTGTAAGTAGCATTTCCAGTAACAGTAACAGTTCTGCTAGCATTCGTATTACCATCACTCCATTTAACAAAGTGATAACCGGCAGACGGTGTAGCCTTTAATGTAGCAGTTTTACCATAATTGTAAGTACCACCTCCACTAACAGTACCACCTGTACCCGCAGTTACAGTCAATGTATAACTGTTAATTTGCCAGATAGCATAGTAAGTAACATTACCAGTAACTTTGGTAGTTGTGCTTACATTAACAGAGCCATTAGCTGACGTAGACCATCCCTTGAAAGTATATCCAGTTCTTGTAGCAGTCGGAAGAGTTCCTAAAGCATCATTGTAATGGAATGAACTACTAGACTTGCTAGGAGTACCACCATTACCATTCCAAGTAACTGTATAATTCTTATAAGTTGCAGTCCATCTAGCGTACCAAGTCTTATTAGAAGTAACCTTAGTTGTCGTAGTCAATTTAGTACCACCACTAGCAGCAGCAGTATCAAACCAACCTGCGAACGCATACGTATAAGTATTATCCGCAGCTCTTGAACAAGTAGGTAACGTTCCAATAGCTTCATTATAATTCTTAGTTATAGATGAAGAAGAAGGAGTACTACCACCATTAGCGTTAAATGTAAAGGTGTACCTATTAACAGCTCTTGTCACATAAGCATAATAAGTAGCAGCACCTGTTACACTCGGCGTTTCTAAAGTTAATGAAGAACCAACCTTAGTTCCACCACCGTTAGCAGCAGTATACCAACCTTGGAAAGTATAAGTGTACTGAGCATTATTTGAAGGCATAGTCAAAATACAAGAGCCTTTAGACCCATAAGCAACAGATTGACTAGTCCTATTCAAAGATCCGTATGTTGTTTGATAATCTATTGTATAACTCCGTCTAGTTGCAGTCCAATGTGCATATATTGTAGTATTACCTGCACTCATTGTCGTATTAGCAGTAACTTGCGTTCCACCACTAGCAGCAGTGTACCAACCTGCGAATGCATAGGTGTATTCAGCATCAGAAGACTTCGTAGGCGTCGGCAAAGTACCATAAGCACTTCCATATTGAACGCTCTTAGAAGCAGGACTTACTGCATTACCACCATTAACATTGTAAGTTAAAGTATAACTATTAATAGACCATTGAGCATAATAGGTAACAGTACCAGTTATCTTAGTAGCAGATGAAATTTTCGTACCACCACTAGATGCTGTATACCAACCGAGGAATGTATAACCTGTTCTAGAACAAGTCGGAAGAGTACCTAATTCTGAACCATACGTTTTAGTAATAGTTGATGGGCTAGGAGTACCACCACCGTTACCATTGAATGTTGCAGTGTAACTTCTAAGAGTAGCAGTCCACTGAGCATAATAAGTAACGTTTCCTGTTACAGTAGTAGATGCAGATATTTGAGTACCACCCGTTGTAGCTGTAAACCAACCCTTAAATGTATAAGTGTATTGAGCATCAGCATCTCTTGTCGGAGTAGGTAATGTGCCTAAAGTAGAACCATGAGTCTTAGTAGTTGACGTAGGACTTACAGAACCACCATTAGGATTCCAAGTTACAGTATATGACTTGAGAACAAATACCGGAGTAATATGAGTATTGGCAGTAATGTTAGAAACTGTCAGAGGATTAGCAGTAGAGCCATTAGACCACTTGCTAAAGTTATAGCCAGTACTTGGAGTAGCTGTCCAAATAGCAGAACCACCGTATTCTACACTAGACTTATTAACGCTTGCTGTACCACCAGTTGAATTAGCAGTAGTAGTTGTAAAAGTCTTAATTGTAAACTTAGCAGTTAAGCTGATATTGGTAGTAACAGCAAATGTATATAAAGCATTGCTAGATACTTTAGTTGTTCCATTGTACCAACCAGCAAAATTATAAGCAGCCTTAGGAGTTGCAACTACAGTAGCATTAGCACCGTGTTCTACAGTTTGACCTGCAAGACTTACAGTACCTTTGTTTGTATCCTCAGAAGTTGCATTAACAGTGTAGCTCTTAATCTTATATTTAGCAACAAGAGTTCTATTAGCAGTTAAAGTAACAGCAAAAGAAAGACTTGTAGAAACAAGATTAGAGCCTTCGTACCAACCAACAAAATCATACCCAGTAGGAGCAGCTTTAGCAGTTAATGTGACACTAGTATCACGATAATAAGTTCCTTCTTTAACTCCACCTGTAGCAGATGCACCAATAGAACAATCACCAACATTTGTGATAGTAGTTCCTGAACTATTAGTAGTTAAAGCTGAAATCTTAATAGTAAACTTATCAGCTTCCGTCTGAGTACAATTAATAGTTTTCGTAATACCGCTGACTGAAACAGTAACAATAGTTGTTCTGCTTGCACCGGTATTCTTACTCGCAGTTAAACCAACCGTTTTATTACCCGTACCACTCTTAGCGGTAGGGGTAAGCCAAGAAGCAATAGCCATCTTAGTACCCCCCTCCCCTAATTATGAAACCGTCCATTCGACGTTAGAAGTAATATTAACAGTTTGAGTTCCACCAGTAGCATCGAAAGTAAGAGAAGTCTTATCTAATTCGAGATATGGATCTTGAGTAAACTTAGCAATATAAGTCTTATTAGCATCAACAGTAACACTTAGAGTTACATCATCAGAAACCTTAACTCCATCTTTCCACCAACCACCAAAGCTATAACCCTCAGCAGCTGTAGCATGAATAGTAGCAACAATACCATCCTCAAATTCAGCAGTTTCAACTCCTAAATTAGATTCTTTATTGATACCAACACCACCTTGAGCTACACCTTCATCTTCGGTTTTAACTGTAAGTGTATACTGTGTGGGTTCAGGAATAAGATCACATTCAATAGTAACCTTAATGTTTTTCTCAACCACAAAGCTATACTGATTATTACTGTTAAGAGTGATTTTAACACCATCAACAAGCACTTTATTCAAAGTATAACCCGGACTTACATTAACTTTAATCGTACAAGTATCACCATCATCATAAGTACCAGCACCTTCCATTGTAGCACTTCCGTTAGGAATAGCTTCATAGGTGACTTGGAATTGATTAGGTGCATCTAATTCAAATTCAGCTTCAATAGATTTATTATTATCCATAACAATATCTCGAGACGCTGTTGATGGAGCACCCGAATCTTTCCATCTCTTAAAGTGATAACCTTTATCAGCTAATGCTTCTACAGAAATAGTAGTTCCATCTACAATATCAGAATAAATTTTAGAACCCGTATAATAATCTCCCCAACTATTATCAGTTTTTACTCTACATTTACCATTAGCTCCAGCAACAACTGTTAATTGTCGTTTGATTACTAAAGCTTCAAATACAGCTACATGAACTGAATTTTCATTAGATTTTGTTGTAAATTCAGTAGGATTATTTGTAGTTTTAATACCGCCAGTATTCCACTCTTTAAATACAAAATTACCTTTAGCACGAGCCTCAATAGAATAAGTAATATTTGGATCGAGTTCAAATCTATGTTCAAGTGTAGACCAATTACTCCAAGATTGTTCACTTATCTTATAACGAGTTTCATTAGTACCATCAGATCTTACTGCAATAGATACTTCATCAATAGGAATTTGTTCAAATATACATCTAAGAACCATATTCTCATTAATAATCATAGAATATGGATTATCTTCAGTAACACCACCTTTATAAGACCATCTAACAAACTTATAACCAGAATCAGCTTCTGCAAAAACAGTAACAGTCTCTCCTGCTGGAACTTGAAATCTAGGATGAGATTTATCTAATTCAGAGTATTCACCTGAACCAATCTTATATTTACATTTACCATTAATATCAGATGTAACATCAACCGTATATTTTGTAATAGGAGCTTCTTTAAAATAGTAAGAAAAATCCATATTACTATTAACTGCAACTTTATAAGGATTAGATTCAGATCTATCACCACTAGTAGAAGCACAATAATCAAATAAATAACCCTCATCAGGAACAGCTAATATTTCAATAGTTTCTCCTTTTGTTACACTAATGTTAGAATGTGAAGCAGATTCATTTGAATATTCATTGGAACCTACTTTATATTTACACTTACCATTAGAAATAACATTGATATTAACTTGATAAGTTTCAGGTTTAACAGTTTCTTTTTTAAAATAAGCTGTATAAGTTCTACGATGAAGACCTTCTTCAACAATGATATTATTTTCATTATTAGGAAGATTAGCACCAGTAGGCGTTACCCACTTTTCAAATTCATAACCGCCGTTAGCTTTACCAGCGATAGTGACAATAGTCTTTTCCGGAGCAGTAACTTCGTGTCTTTCTGTCCATTGAGACCAAGCATCATTAATATCTTTATATCGAACTAAACCATTCGCATTTGCCACGATACTAAACGTGAAATAACGAATAGCTTCTTTAAAGTTTACCGTAATCGTAAGATCTCGTGTAACAACGATGCTATATGTACCATTACCATTATCTACAAGATTACCGCCAGAAGCAGTAACTGTATCAACTGCCCAACCCTCAACAGGACTAGGAACAATTATTGCAGTTTGACCGGATTTATAAGTACCGCCACCGCTAACTGAACCTTTATCAGCAGGATTAGTTATAATAGTTACATTGTACTCCTCAATAACAGGAGCATCAAGCTCGAAGTGTGCAGTATAAGTTTCATCTTTATCAACAATAAGATCATATTGAAGATTAGTAGAAACAATACGATTTAAACTATCAGTCCAATGAGTAAAATGATACCCTTGAATTGCCGCAGCTGTTATAGAATGCCTTGTACCTTTTGGGAATGTTCCGGCACCAACTACATATCCTGCATTAGCCGGATCAGCATTGACATTAATATAGAATTGTTCAATAGGAGCTTCATCCTTTTCAAATACACCTATTAAATCCATATCTTTCTTAATAGTGAAAGACCAATTAGGACTAATAGACATAATCTCATTAGTATGGAACTCTTTCCAACCTTTAAAGTGATAACCTTGAACAGGTTTAGCATAAAGTTCAACACGACTACCAGCTTCAAATTGAAAACGGAAGCCATCTGAGTTTTCATCAGGAACAATAGCAGAACCACTACATCCAACAATACCACCCTCTTCAGGAGAAGGAACTAAAGTAACTCTATAGTAATCACGTTCGATATGACCAGACTGCATAAAATCTTGAAGATCTTTAATGTAAGTCCAAGCACGAATATATGTATCTTGACAACTGCAAGTATTATTTCTAATACCACGACTAGGATGCACATAATTAGCTTTAAGACCGATACAAACAAGAGTGTCATCAGTCAAAGACTCACTACCAACAATCAACTCTCTATCAATAGCAATAATATTACCATCAGTAGTTAGATTAATTTCGCAACCTTTTTCATCATACATATAGTAACAACCATCAGTACGATGATAGAAGAATCGAACGTTATGCTCACGCTTAGGAAATGTACCAAGAGGAAGAACTTGTTTTAACTTGACAATTTTAATATTACATTCCATAGCATTAAGTTTAAACAAATATAACTACGCAGAACCGTTAAGCACTGCGTAGTTTTCCGAGCAACTTTAGTCAGTTGCAGTATTCAGAGAAATAGCATTATCGCCGGAACCTTTAGCCAAAACCTTAATAGCTTCAAGTTTATTTACAACAGCGTCGATCACATCTTCCGTACCAACAACGATTTGGAATTTGCGAGGGCTATTATTATCAGCAGCAATCTCAGGGAATTGATTAAACTCAGCCGTAGAAATAACAAGATAAGCGACTTTATCAAAGCCAACTTTCGGGTCACCAATACCCCAAGCTTTCTGCCACTCATCATGAGGATTCCAACCCATGTTAATCAGAGAATAACGAAGGTCTTCATCACTAAGAGCAACATCAGCTAAGAAACCGGATAACTTCGTATGTTCAACGGTAATAGTACCATTGGCTTTTTGATCGGCAAGAATACCGAATACGTTCATCGTCAATTTGGTAGGCTTTTTAGCAACAACAGTTATCTGAACAGCACCATCAGCTTTCTCGATAGTAATATCAAACAACTCTTTGTTATAAACGGTAAGACTAAGGTTTTTCTTAATCTTCTCTACCAACCGATCAACAGTATCAGTAGCATGAATCCGAACAGGTATTTGAACAATCTGAGGATTAGGATTAACCGTCAGACCATGACGATACTCCTCAGAAGAACAAATTTCAATAGCACCACAGAACTCAGCATCTGCATTATATACAATACCTTCAGCAGGCTTAAGTGCCGGATTCGTAAGACCTTTAAGAATAATAGTTTCTTTCTGATCTTTCTCCGTATATTTACGAACGTTATAAGTGAAGTTAAAAGGATTAATATCCACTCCACGTTGATTCATAAATCCACCGTCCTTAGTAGGAATTGCAGACATAATTACAAACGGCTCAGGTCTACCAGTAGTAGGCAAAGCAGTACCATAAGCAGTACAAATGCCGAGTTGACCGTTAGATAACTTAGTATCAACAGTAACATTATCGACAAATGTTTTTCCGTAACTTACAATTCTCATAGTAACGTTTTATTTTAAAGAATTACTTTCATTTATAGCAATTTGATAACCTTCATCTTTAAGTTTACCAAGAAGCTTCTGTGTAGCAAGATTAATAATCTCGGTTTTAAACGGAAGTTCAGTAGCAGTATCAGTTACAATATCAAACTTAGTAGGTTGTCTAAGATATGTAATAGCAACATCAGTAATCACAAACGTATCATCCATATCTACTAAAACCCTATTACTTTCTATCGTACATATAGGATGAATGTGTCTATTAAGACGATTGTGATACGTTTGAAGCATATCCCTACGCTGAACATCAGAAACTAAATCCATACCAGCAGATTTGCTCTCTTGTACCTTTGTAACCACTCCGTCAGAAGTGATAACCTCGTATAAGCCCGAATAATGCTTGTAGTCAAATTGTACTAACTTAATAGTATATTTATCTCCAACTACAATTAGCTGTGGCGTATCGAAGTAAAACACTAATGATTCGGGGTAATACTCGTTATTGTAGCGTTCATAAGTCACATTGTAACCTTTTCGCAGCAATATGGAGAGCATATAGTTGATATATTCAAATAGACCCTCTTTACGATAGATCTTAGCAGGATAATGAAACGTAACGGTATCATTACCAATTTGAATAACGAAATCTTCTATATAACCGGGAATAGTTTTAAATAGTTCACTGATATTAACAACGTAAATCCTAGTAGTAACAGATTCAATTGCTCGATAACGTTTAAACTTATCATATATAACACTTGCATTATAAGAGACGCCATGTAGGTAATTCGCAGGCAAAAAAGCGAAGCCTCTATTACCCTCATTTGCTAGAAGGTAAAGAGGACTTCTATATGTAGTCTTTAGCACCTGCAAATCATCGTAATAACGACCAGTCTCTTCAAAGGCTTTAATCTTTTGCGTAAGCAGTACGTCAATAGCTTCATTAAGAGCAATATCAATATACTGCGGACGAATAGATTCTTGCCTATTAGCATTAATCTGCTGAATCTTATCGTTTACAGCAATATGTGCTTCTTTACAACTACTATACATACTGACACTATTTTATTAGTTTATAACTGAAGCTTTATAAGCAGTGAAAAGTTGTGCTTTATATTCAACATTTTCAGGAGCAGCTAAGAAAGCCATAACACCCTCAATGGAAGAACCAAGAACTACTTCCGGACGCACAGTGTCAAAGTAATTATCACCGTCTTTCGTAATGACTTGAGCGGCGAGTAACTTATAGACTTGCGCCATTGCTTCTACATTCTTGTTATCAAACAGAGAAATAAACGCATCTGCATTCGTTTGAGAAAGTTCAGCCACAGCTGTCTGCAAATCTCCATGTTCCATTTTGATAATCTGTAGAGTATCAGCAGGAGCATTACAGATAAGCATATTTCTAATACGTTTATAAGAAGACTCATCACCTGTAAACAACTGAGCCAACTTAGTAGCAGTATTAACAACAGCTTTAGTCTTAGCATCTTTCATACGCTTAACATCTTCAATGCTATGTAAGTAAAACCGAATATTAGTAGATTTCTCAACATCTTCCGGTTTATTAGCAACAGTAGAAGTAAGCAGAGCAAGACGCCAAAGAATATAATCTTGCGGTTTGATAGGAGTCATGTACATATACAGATTCTCTTCATGAACCGCAGTACCTTCACCAAAGAGCATAGCATCAAAGATAGCTTTCTCTAATTTATTCGGAGCAACCTCAGTATTAATACTGTTCTTTTTAGCCCAATCAAGAATAGCATCACGTTTAACAGGATCGTTAAGAGAAAATTCCCAACCAGTTTCAAGCTCATAACCTTGAGCGGGAACTTCAACAGTTGAGTTTTTAAGATGCTTCAAAACGAGGTCTTGAAAGTTTACATTGCGACTATCAGCAGAAGCTCCAATGATCGTAGGAAGTATAGAAGCCATTTCAGCAGTTTTACTAGATAGAGTAAGAACCGCTTTAATGCTCGGACCGAAAATAGTATTGAAAGCACCAATACTTTTCTGATTCACGACTTGAAACATAGTCGGATTCAGCTTTAACGCTAAGGTTATTTTGCGTGAGTATATCATATAGTTTATACTTTAGTAAGTTTATACTTTACAATAATCGTAATGTACGCTTATTCAAAAATCATTTCAGCCCAGAAAGAAGTAGTACCATTAAGCATATTGATACCTTGTGAAGACATAACCTCATAAGTAGCAATATCCTCTCTAGTAGATAACATCTTACTATAAGCACCCCACTCTTTAGGTAGCGGAGTAATACCTTGATAAACACCGTACAAATATTCACGACCCTCTTCACAAACCAACTGAATATTTGCTTCACCACTCGTGTTATCAATAGAGTGATCCAAGAACACCATCGTATAAGAGGTAACAGGGAAGCCACCATACATACGACCATTCTTACGATCCATTTCGGCACGAGAACCAGTATCAAACAAATCTACAACCTTAACAGAAACGGTAGCTCCGGAATAGTGCTTATACTGATTGAAGTATGCACCATAAGAAAGGATACCACCACGGCTTTGAATCTCCTCAGAACCTAACTTATCAAAGTAACCATTTCCGATAGCTTCATTCTTAATACACTGTTGGAACATTTTAGAACCACCTTTACCGGTATAAAGAACGATATTTTTGTTACTCAAATCAATATCGTTACGAACTTCAAAGATACGAGAAAGAATCATATCAACAAGTTCGATAGTCATGAATGAGTATTCGAAGTAGTTACCGAATGCAATAAGAATATCACGAACACCAGCACCACGAGGAATAGGTTTGTTTGAATGTTTTTCTTGATTGTGAATAACACCGTTAATATCACGGTTGTAAGCAGAGAACCACAAATCCTCTTCTAACAAACGTCTACGCATGAACTCGAACTGACGCATTTCATAAGGCATCCAAAGAGTACCTTTAGAACCATCATCATAATCAAGTTCAAACTCGGTTACGATATTAGCAATGTTACCGGTAATAATTTTGGAGAATCTATGGAAACCAAATTGGTTAGTCATTTCACTCCAAGATTCAGCAGTAGAACGAGAACCAGTAGATAATTCACCGGCAATCGTAGGAGCACCCATACCCCAATATTTACCTCTCTCAAAATTGCTGAGATCAATAAACTCATCAGGATTACCACCAAGGATAATCATTTCATAGATATATCCACCGGAAGCAGTCTGCTCACCATCGGTCTGCATACGAACCATGTGCTTTCCGTCAGGAGTAATAGCAGAATACTGATAAGGAATCCAGTTATCTTGGAACTCCGCTTTGAAAGACATAAACCCTTTACCGGGGGTTTGAGTAGGCGTAATCAAACGCACAATCGGGGAAGTGACAGTAGGTTTCCCCATAATCTTCCACTTATACTGAGTATCACCAGCATTAATAGGTTTCTTACGAGAGATATTCCCTTGACCTTCTGTAAGAGAAAGAAGAGGGAATTGATTACTGTTCCTACCCCAAAGATAAGTAAGAGACTTATTCAAATCGACAGCACCAAGAACATTAAAGTTCAATAGCATATCGGCATCAGAGTAAACCTCTTTGGAATACTGTTTTTTTCCAATTTCTCTAAGCATAGTTACGATAATTATTTATTTGAATCAATAATACCACCCGGAACAATAGGACGTCTATTAGGATTAACTTTAGTACCGCCACCTTGAGTGGATACCTTAACTTTAGGTTTACCACTAGAAGTAATATTCAAACGACGAACAGCTTCTTGTCGTATAGATGCAGCAGCTAACTGACTAATATCAGCACCCAACAAGTTACGAAGTGCTACCATAGCGAACGTTTCATTATCAGCAAGCATATCAAAAACATCTTTCTGAGCTTGCGTATAGAAATCACCATTAACTTCAACAACAGGAGCTGTCAGATACTTAACAATATCTTTACGAGAAAGAATTTGTTCGTTACCATTAACAATTCTTTTAACACCTGCTGTTGGAATTGCAAGACCTCCGATAGTACCTTTATTAACGATCTTATCGTATAAAGAATCAGGAACGTTAAGCACTTTAGCTTTACCATTCTCATCATAGGTAATACCGTAGGCTTTATCAAGAGCTTCTTGAGCAGCTTGATATTCGGCTTCTTGCCTAGCATTTGCAGCTTCAATCTCACGTCTCTGGGCATTGGCAAGATAATCAAGACTCTCTTTAGCAGTTTCAGCTAATACTTTATCAGCTTTAGAAAAACGAATAATACGTTCGATTTGAGCATCAGAAGTACCTTTGCGTTTTTCAGCAGAACGAATAACAGCTTCTAACTGATCATCTGATTTATCTTCAAGAGTCATTGTAGTCCAATCAACATGATTAGCAAAACCCTCAAGAGAACCATACGTTTGTTTGTAAAGAGCAGCTTGATAAATATCCGGATTAGTACGGAAGAAATTGTTGATAGCTTCTGATTCAGCTTGATGTCTAGCAATTTCAGCAATATCTGCATCACGTTGAGCAAGACCTTCAACAGTCATTTCATATTGCTTAGGAGTACCATCAGCGTTTACAGGAGTCAAACCAGAAATAGCAGAAATAGCAGAAACATCAATAGTTTCTTCTTGAGTTTCAACAGCAGCAAACTCATCTAACTGAGCTTTAGTGTAAACAATCTCTCCATCTTTAACGGCATTACCGTCAGCATCAAGATCATACTCAACATCACCG
>ENA-ORTS01000412-ORTS01000412.1-human-gut-metagenome-genome-assembly--contig:-NODE-412-length-35060-cov-3.913812_pt1 | contig 35060 bp, 36 predicted proteins | sample MGYA00241911_ERZ509186 | MGnify/ENA primary metagenome ERZ509186 (study PRJEB26280, sample SAMEA2338852) | human gut metagenome | biome: human gut; feature: human-associated habitat; material: faeces...
ATCAGGAGTCCAGCTGTTCGTCCTCCCAGGTTCAGACCGAAACCACATCTAAAGTCTGCTCTTGCGGCGCTGCTTCCGGAACCTGCTATAAGTGCCGTGCAAAAAACTGTACCGACTACGGATATACGGATTCCCCGCGTCAAGGATACAACTGTACACAACACTTTGTCGCAGAACTCTCACAATTTTGCTATACAGATCTCTGTAAAATTTGTGAAAAAGGGGTTATCTGCAGCAACGGTTGCGCAAAATATAATTACGGCGAAAATATGGCAGACGTTTTTGGTTGCCCACGGGTTTGCCTTGAATGTGCAACTCAAACACAAAATTGCTCAAGCGGTGAAGTAAAAGTCACCTGTAACGGACAAGACTATTGCTGTGGTCCTCGATATGCCAGCTGTTACTATACCGAACCACATGATCAGCCTGACGGTACCACAACCATTTTATGCCGTCCGTTGCTTTCATCGGTGTCTTCGGAAACCACGACCACAACTACAAACAACGGAACGGTAACAGAAGTGATTGGACCTTCACTGTAAAAAAACCAACCCCGGGACTCAACATCCCGGGGTTTTTATCGCATACATTTCAAAACATCCGCTAAATTTGCACTTGTATCCCGTCAGACGTAATCTCGCAACGACCGCCTATCGGCAGTGTCAACATCGGCGTTGTATGGCCGAAATCGACATTGGCAATCACCGGAAGTTCCTTTAATTGGGGAATGGAATTAACGATATACTCCAACTTTTCGCGGGAAATTTCCGATGCTTTTTGAAACCGTCCGATAACAACCGCCTTGACGTTGATAAAATCAGGCTGATAGGCCAAAGCCTGCAGCTCTCTTAAAAAAGTCGTATCATCTCCGGCCGAACCAAAACAATTTTCAACAAACAATACGGTATTCTTTTTAAATGCCGGACGATAAGGCGATCCCAGCAGCAAATCAAACGTTCCCAGATTGCCACCGATAATCGTACCTTCGGCTTCGCCCTTATGGATTGTCCAATACCCTTCATTGGCAATAAAGTCTCGCTTGTTCTGGTCAATAAACCACAAATCGTCGCTCCACTCCTTTGACGGTTCAACAACATAGCCGCCTTTGCCGCAGAGCATATTCCGGACGTGTTCCAGCGTATAGTCAAACCCCCGGGCCATTCCGAAAGAGCTGTAATGCGGCCCGGAAAACGTCACCAACCCGGTTTGTGCGTAAATGCCGTTCAATAATGCGGTAATATCGGAAAAGCCGCAAAAAATTTTAGGATTCTTTCTAATCAGTTCATAATCCAGAAACGGAAGCAGCTGATTGGAGTTGAAACCGCCGATAATCGTAAAAATCGCTTTTACTTCAGGATTGGCAAAAGCCTCGTGAATATCCTCAACCCGGTCAGCGATGGAAGACGTCCCCATCATATCCCAGTTGTCATCCGTCATATGTTTGCCGAAAGTCACTTTAAGTCCCATCTCGCCAAAGCGTTTCAGCGCCGTTTCGCGACTGTCGGCACCGATGATTTTAATCCCTCTCGACGGTGCGACCACTCTGATTTCATCACCTTTTTTCAAAGGCGCCGGAATAATTTTCTGCATTGCATTCCTCCTCAAAATTAGTTTTGTATCATAAAAACACCTTTTTCAAAATTCTACAACTATAATTCTGTTGCAATTAAAATTCTGCGGTCTTAATATCAGAACAAAACAAGAACATTTAGGAGTCTTCTGATATGAGTTTTGGTTCTCCCGCTGCCGATTATGTTGAGCCCAAACTGGATCTCAACCGTCTGCTCGCCCCCCACCCCGTGTCAACTTATTTTCTGCGTATGGACACCGACCGCCTCCTTGCCGAAGGAATCAAAAAAGGCGACATTCTGGTAATCGACCGCAGTTGTCCGCCCCGCCCGGGAAAGTTTGTCGTTGCCGAAACCGGAGGAGAATTCCGGGTCGTACGATACGTCTCCCGTCCAGCAACCGGCATCGCCTGCGGCGTCTGGGGCGTAGTAACTTCCGTTATCAGGCAGCTGTCATAATGTTTATGTTGATTGACTGCGACAATTTTTTTGTGTCTTGCGAACGTATTTTTCAGCCCAAACTGAAAAACCGTCCCGTTGTTGTGCTTTCCAACAACGACGGCTGCGTCGTTTCCCGCTCCTACGAAGCAAAAGCGCTTGACATTCCGATGTGTTGCCCGTTTTTCAAAATCGAAAACTTTTTCAAACGCAACAACGGCATTGCCCTCTCCTCCAACTATGAACTTTACGCCGATATTTCCCGCCGGGTAATGGCTTTGCTGCGCTTCCGTTTTGGAGAAATCGAAACCTATTCTATCGACGAAGCTTTTGTCAAAGTTTCTGACCGCAACAATTTTTTCACGCTTGCCTCCAATCTCCGGCAGGATATCCTGAATCAGATTGGCATTCCGGTATCCATAGGCATCGCAAAAACCAAAACCTTATGCAAAATAGCCAGCAAAACCGCCAAAAAAAACTTCAAGCTCTGCCAGCTTACAACCGAACCGCTGCTTTCGGAAACTCTCGCGGCAACAGACATTCAGGATATCTGGGGAGTGGGAAGACGCCTCGCCTCCCGGCTGCGTTGCCTCGGAATATTCAACGGTCAGGAACTGGCGCACGCCCCGCTGAAAATGATTCGTACCGCTTTCGGCCTCCCCCTGGAAAAAACGGTGCTGGAACTAAATCAAACGCCCTGCTTGGACATAGAGCCGCCGGAAATGGCCAAATCCCTGATTTCATCGGGAAGCTTTGAAGTCGAGATTCAAAACTACGACCAACTTAAACAAAATCTCGCCGAGTTCGTGGACTGTGCCTGTTTGCGGCTGCGTCGGCAACAGGCTCTAGCCAACGGCATCTGGACCGAACTTCACAGCAACCGTTTCAACCCCAATCGTCCCCGTTACGACAATGCCCGTTTCGTCAGTCTGGATCAGCCCTCGGACAACACCGCAGACTTTATGAACGCAATGAAACGGGGATTAGACGCCATCTACAGACCAGACTGCTGGTATAAAAGAGCCGGCGTAACCTTGGTTGGCCTGGAAACGGCGAATTCCGGACAGCAAAACTGGCTGGTTGACCGTCGTCGCATTGAGCGGGGACACGCTCTGATGCAAACTTTCGATGAAATCAATCGCAAACACGGCCGTAAAACCATTTTTTTTGCCGCCCAGACGCCCAAAGCCAAATCATACCTCAAAAGGGAATTCAAAAGCCCCAATTTTACCACCTCTTGGAACGAACTGCCCAAAGCCACCTGAAATTAAGCCAGCGGTGCATCCCTGGTACAAAAGAACCAATCCTGACAGTACAGTTCTGCCGGCGTCTTTTCAATCCGCTCGTACATCGCCTGGCTGTCGGACGGCGCCCCGGCCAAAACGCTTTCTCCCGGTTTCCAGTTCGCCGGAGTGGCAACCCCGTATTTATCGGTCGTCTGCAAAGCTTCCAGCAAACGCTTTATTTCTTCAAAGTTGCGCCCGGTAGACAACGGATAGTAAAGAATAGCCCGGATTTTGCCTTTCGGGTCGACGACAAACACGGCGCGCACCGCTTTGGTATCGCTTGCATGCGGCTGAATCATCCCGTACTTTTTTGCCACTTCCATTTTCATGTCGGCAATAATCGGAAAACTGATTTGCTGCCCGGAATAATCGTTAAAACGAATACGTTCCTGAATATTTTTTATCCACGCCAAATGCGAACTGACGCTGTCCACCGACAATCCCAGCAGGGCCGTATTCAGCTTTGCAAAGTCATCCGCCAACGCGGCAAAGGTCGCCACTTCGGATGTGCAAACCGGTGTAAAATCGGCAGGATGAGAAAACAAAACCACCCATTTTCCCTTGAAATCGTCCGGAAAACTTATTTTGCCCATCGTCGTATCTGCGCTGAAAGACGGAGCGTCATCGCCAATTAACGGCATCTTGTTAAGTTCAATATCAACTTCGGCATCCATTATTTGTCTCCTAAATTAACCATATGACAACTAAATCCTGATATATTCGCGGCAAAGATATTTTCAAGCCGCAAAACATTCAGCCTACTGGAAGAACGGCTTGCTGCAATTATATTAAACCTGCCGTTTATTTTGGGAAAACGAATGAATATTGATATTTACATTGCCGTCACCGGATTTTTGCTGCTCTTATGCGTCTTTGCCAACAAGCTTTCTGACCGCTTTGGCATTCCTTCGCTGCTGCTTTTTTTGGCTTTGGGAATGATGGCCGGCATCGACGGCCCCGGCGGCATAAACTTTCAGGATTCGCGTTTGACAAATTACATCGGCACCATTGCCCTCATGTTCATTTTGTTCAACGGAGGCCTGCTCACCAACTGGAATTCCGTCCGCAACGAACTTTTCCGCGGGACGCTTCTGGCAACCGTCGGCGTTTTTCTGACCGCGCTGTTTTTGTTCCTGCCGGCGTATTATCTGCTCCGGCTGCCGTTGGAAATTTCCCTGCTGCTCAGCGTCATCGTTTCTTCGACCGATGCCCCGGCGGTATTCGCCGCCATGCGGACCTCAAAAATCAGAATCTCGCCTAAACTGAAATCTCTGCTCGAATTTGAATCTGCCAGCAACGACCCGATGGCCGTTTTCCTTTCCATGGCAGCTCTGGCTTACCTGACTCAGCCGGAAATGCAGGTGGGCGAGTTAGGCTCGTTTTTCGTCCGCCAAATGTCCGTCGGCATTATTTTCGGCATGGCATTGGGACGTATCGCCGTACACATCCTGCAAAAATCGCACTTGCCTTATCCCGGACTTTATCCCGTCTACGGCATCAGTATCGTCTTTCTGATTTACAGCCTGACCCAGCTGTCCGGCGGCAGCGGAATTTTGGCGGTTTACATCTCGGGCATCATCATCGGCAACAATGTTTTTATGTTCCGCCGTCATCTCATCCGCTTCTGCGATTCGCTGGCCTGGATAATGCAAATCGGAATGTTCCTGATTTTAGGCCTGCTGGTCAATCCTCACGAACTGATAGCCGTCGTCCCCGTGGGCGTGGCCTGCACAATGCTGCTGATGTTCATCGCCCGTCCGCTTGCCGTGTTTATCTGCCTGTTCAAAAGCAATTTCACCTATTCCGAACAGACTTTAATCAGCTGGGCCGGTTTCAAAGGTGCCGTTCCGATTATCCTGGCCACTTATCCGTTGATGGCCAAAATCCCGGACGCCCCCTATATCTTCAATCTAATCTTCTTCCTGGTTATCATCTCGGTCTTGTTCCAGGGTAAAACGCTGCCGGCTCTGGCTCGGCGTCTGCATTTGGAAACCCCGTCCCGAAGGAGACACCAGAATGCCAAAAACACCTAAAAATTTCTATATTTTCCGTCACGGAGAATGTCCTCTGAACGTCAGCGGACGCATTCAGGGACAAACCTTTGACGGAGAACTGACCGAAAAAGGCCGTGCTCAGGCCCGCCGGGCCGGCCGTAAACTGCAAAACAAAAACATTGAAATCATCGTCAGCAGCCCGATGAAACGGGCACGCCAGACCGCCGCAATCGTAGCGTCATACGTCAAGGCGCCCATCGTCTTTGATGACCGCCTCAAAGAAGTAAATATGGGAATCGTCGAAGGTATGCATATTTCCGAGGTAGAAAAAAAATACAAAGACATTTACCTCAAGTGGCGCGACTGCAGACTGGAAGACACCACAACCCGTTTCGAAAACGGAGAAACCAAAGCCGAAGTCCGGCAGCGGATACTGGAAGTTTTAAACCACTATGCCGAAGAAACCGACTATATCTGCATCGGCGTCTCCGGTCACGGCATTACCATTTCGCAAACGCTGCTCAGCCTCGGAATCAGAAAATACGACATTCCTAACGGTTCGGTCATGCATCTGACCTATCGGGGCCATAACTGGAATTACAACGGATTCGTGGAGGATTAAGATGAAAAACCTGATGCCGCTTTCCTTACGACACGTCTTTGCAAAAGACTTCAACATCAGTCTGTTTGTCAGCTTTTGCCTCCTCGGGCTCTATCACTATCTTCCGGAAACCGTCGCCGCCTACGATCAGAGCGGCCTCTACCGTCTTACCTTTATTCCTGCCTTCAACGGTTTTCTGACCGGTGCCGTAATGCTTCTGCTCAACCACTATTTTTCCTACCGGCGCTACACCTCCCTTTACTACACCGAAGACAAGAGCAAACTTCTGTTCGTGGCCTTCCTGGCCGGCTATTGCGGATATCTGATTAGTTTTTCCGTTTGGACGACTTATCTGGTAACGCTCGCCGTCATTTATTTTTCCGTCGCCAAAATACGAAGTTTCATTAACAAACTTTCCGGACTGCTGGCCCCGGGAAAACTGCCCTCGGTTGCCGATGTCGGAAGCTTTTTCAACTTTTTCATCTCGCTGATTATTTCCTTTGCGGTAATAAACCTTTCCTTAAACGAACTCTGCCGGGCTGCCGGTTTGCCGGAAGCCTTCAATTTTAATCAGGGAATTGCGGGAGTGGTTGACGCCGTTTATTTCAGCGCCATAACGATGACGACGGTCGGATACGGCGACACTATCCCGCAAACGACAATCGCCCGCGTTTTTGTCTCTTTCGAATGTATTACCAGTTATCTGATGCTCGGGGTTATGATTGGTTTGTTAACCAAAGGCATCAAACCGCGCAAATACTAAAAAACCGGGAATGTTTCCCGGTTTTTTTCTGCTTATTTAAACTTCCTGAAGCTCAAACAGCTCCTTGCCTACGCCGCACAACGGACATACCCAGTCTTCGGGCAAATCTTCAAACGGAACTTCGCCGTCATAAACATAACCGCAAACGGTGCATACCCATTTTTTTCCTTCAGTATCAGACATTTCTTTTCCTTTCTGTGTTTTTATAAAATTCTCAAAGCTTTTCATCACGTCATTCTTGAAATAAGAACGATAATCCAAATAAGTGAGAGGCTCATCCGGACGATGCGCGGCAGCGGCACTTTGAACCTCCGCTACGAAAAGCGTATTGCTTTCCAGCGGAAATTTGTGCAAAACCCGACAGCGAAATATTGCCAAATTATCCTTTAGAAAAGGCAAACCTTCTTCCTCAAAATATTCGACATTTTTCCACTTGTCAACATTGCGGCTGGATTGAAAGCCAAAATTAGCCACCACAAAAGGAGAGACGTTCTTGCACAATACCGACAATGAAAATACGCCGTCTTTTTCAATACATTGTTTGGTGTAACTGCCGTTGGAGCAGGACAAAGCAATGGCGACCGGTTTGTTGGCAACTTGCATGACTGCATCGACAATGCTTCCCGCAAAACGGTTCTCATCGCGCGCGCCTAACACATACAGCCCGTGTGTTAATTTATATAAAGCATCTAAATCCATTTTGCCTCCTCTCCCGGCAGTTACATTGTCTATATAGTGATTTCTCCCGCAGGAGACAAGTGCGCTCCCGCTAATAATGCGGCGGCGGGGTCTCTTCGCTTTGGGGCTTGACCGTCTCCGCCTCGACCAGATTGAGCAGATACTGGTTCTGCTTGCTCAGCCGTTCAATCTGCCGTCCCTGCTCGATAATCACCTGATTCAGTTCGTCCAGCATTTTTTCATGATTGGCCAAAGTCATCTCAATCGTCATAAACCGCTCGTCGTCGGATTGCATATTCATCATTTTCTCCTTGTTAGAAACTGCAGTTATGTTATCATTAATTCATTAATTTACAACCAGAAAACCAATGCCCCGACAATTAGACATTAATCCCGGCTTTCAAAAAGCCTTCGACATTATTGAAAATACCTCCCGCCCCCTTTTCATAACCGGAAAAGCCGGCGCCGGAAAATCAACGCTGCTCGACTACTGCTGCCGCAACAGTTCTAAAAATCTGGTTGTCCTTGCACCGACCGGCGTCGCCGCTTTGAACGTACACGGCCAAACCATCCATCGCTTTTTTAGTTTTCCGATAAACGTCAGTGTTGAAAAAATCACGTCATTTCAAATCACGCCGCGAGCCAAAAGAATTTATCAAAGATTGCAAACCCTGGTAATTGACGAAGTTTCGATGTTGCGTGCCGACATTCTGGACTGCATCGACGCCTTTTTGCAAATTTACGGTCCCGAACCTCAAAAGCCTTTCGGCGGTGTACAAATGGTCTTTGTCGGAGACCTGTATCAGCTGCCGCCGGTCATTTCCGCTCAAGAACAAAGCTTTTTTGAAAAAAATTACGCGTCACCCTACTTTTTCAGCGCCCGGGCTTTTCGGCATCTGGCGCCGGAAGTCGTGGAACTGACCAAAATATACCGCCAGTCGGACCATGATTTTATTGAACTCCTGAGCCGGATTCGCAGCAACAGCATCACGGATGCCGACGTAACTTTGCTCAACTCCCGCCTCAATGCGACAAAAGCAGAAAACCGTTACGAAAATTTTTGCATCAGTCTGACCACGACCAACAACCTATCCGACAGCATCAACTCCCGCGAACTGGAAGCCCTTGAAGGGAGGCTCCATATCTCGCAAGCGGTAATTGACGGCAATTTTTCGGCCGAGTTTTATCCTGCCGCCGAAAAGCTCGAATTCAAAGCCGGCGCTCAGGTTATGTTTCTGAACAATGATTCCAAAAATCGCTGGGTTAACGGCAGTGTCGGACACATAGAAGACATCCGGCTCACCGAAGAAGACAAGGTCAAATACCTGCGAATACGCCTGCATGAAAATCAGCGGCTGGTAGATGTCTTTCCTTACACCTGGGAAGTATTCAAATACACCTTGCAAGGCAAGGAAATCATTTCCGAGGTTGTCGGCTCTTTCACCCAATACCCGTTGCGGCTGGCCTGGGCCGTAACAATTCACAAAAGCCAGGGCAAAACGTTTGACAACATCGAAATCGATGTCGGCCGGGGCACGTTTGCCACCGGACAACTCTATGTCGCCCTCAGCCGCTGCACTTCGTTTGAGGGCATCAGCCTCAAAAAGCCCTTGCGAAAAGAACACATTTTTACCGATTGGCGGATTACCGAATTTATGAACCGCTGCTGCCCCGGCACCCCGCTTTCCGATGAAAACAAACTGCAAATGCTGCTGAGGGCCATTCCCCAACGCCAAAAACTCGATATTACCTATCTCAAAGCCGATGGCAAAACTTCCCGCAGAATAATTGTTCCGCTTCATATCCGCAATGGCAATCTTCTCGCTTTCTGCACGCAGCGGCAGGAACAGCGGACTTTTACGATTGACCGCATTCAAACCCTTTCTCCGGTTTTTGAAGACTAAAACCAGCCTGCCGGCCGCATCAGCACTTGCTTTTTTCCCGGTTATTACTAGAATAGCCGCAAAACATAATTTTTCTGCAACGACAATGCTTCCGACGGAGAACTGCAATGAAACGGGTATTGGATGACGACTTGGCTTATGAAATTTTATCAGTGGTGGAAGAAGTCCCTGAGGGCAAAGTCGCCACCTACGGACAAATCGCAAGACTAATCGGCCGGTATCAGAACTCCCGGCTGATCGGCTTGGTCTTACGACGGGCGCAATACTACGGAGATTATCCCTGCCACCGCATTGTCAACCACTGCGGCCGGCTGGTGCCCGGTTGGGACGAGCAAAAATATCTGCTTGCGCGAGAAGGCGTCGGCTTTAAAGACGAACAACACGTCGATTTGAAAAAATATCAATGGGAATGGTAAAGTCTCTGATATTACCGCTTGCATACCTCCGGTTTTCTGTTAGAATTCTGAGCAAAATCAGTATTTTTATTCATATAATTAATGAGGAACAGGAAACGCTGAAGGAGACGTGCCCTCATAAAATAATCCTGAAACTATTATGATTTCCATTAAAATGATGAAAAACGCAGCTCTTCGTAATCTGCAAAGATATGCCACGACCGAACACATTTTCGGCATCGGTATGGCAACGAAAAAAAACGAAGCAGCGCTTTCCCCTAAAAAAACAAATTTCTCATCTGTCAGAACCAATGACCGTGATAACGAAAAACGCGAATTTCTGTTGGACGATGAAGACGATGTTATGTGGGAAAGATAGCATTACCACTAAAAAGATAACCGGCATCCCATTTTGCCGGTTATTTTTATGCCCACTACTCCAAATTTTTTTTGAAAGTCCGCCCGGCAAGCGTCAACGTTATAATGGCAATAACAATCAGCGGCATCAGATTCTCAAACACGTCGGTAAATGGCATTTCTTTCAGGAACAGCCCGCGGGCAATATTCATAAAAAAGCGTATCGGATTCAGATAGGTCAGATACTGCAAAGTTGTCGGCATGTCCTCAATCGGAGAAATAAAACCCGACAGCAAAATCGCCGGCATCATAAAGGCAAACACGCCGAGAATAGCCTGCTGCTGATTTTTCGAAACGGAAGAAATAAACAAGCCGATTCCCACCAGAGATAACAACGCAATCAAACAAGAGAACAGAAACAGCGGAAACGAACCGGTAAACGGAAGACCGAACCCGTGAACGGCAATAAAAGTCATCACCGAAACCATCATCAGCGACAAACATAGCGGCGGAACGGTTTTGCCGATTAAAATTTCCAAAGAAGTATAAGGGCTGATGATTAATTGTTCAAAGGTTCCCAGCTCTCTTTCTCTGGCTACCGAAAGAGCCGTCAGTATGAGGGTAATGACCAAAGCCAGAATTGTAATCAGCGTAATCAAAAGATACCATTGATAAATTGCATTCGGATTAAACCAGCTTCGCGTTTCAATATTAACGGTTGCGCCGGACACCCCCTGCTTTTGCGACAGTTTTTGCGAATATAAGGCGGCAATTCGGGTAATATAACCGTTAACGGCAGAAGCGACATTAGTCGTCCGTCCGTCCAAAATAACCTGTATCTCCGCCGTTTGTTCTTTTTTCAGACAGGTAGCGAAATCATCGGCAATAATGACGGCGGCATCGGCTTTTTGCTCCTCAATAAGTTGTTCAATTTTTTTAATATCTTTGGTTCGGATAACTTTGTTAAACCAGACCGAGCCCTCAAATCCGGCTACTAATTCGCGGGATTCAAGCGTATCGGAATAGTCAGCCACAATAATGTCAACATTTCTGATCTCCATTGTTAACGCATTGGCAAATATCAAAAGCTGTATAACCGGCGGCACCAGAATAATCATCCGGCTTTTCGGGTCCCGCCAGATGCTCAAAAATTCTTTTTTTATCAGTGCATGCAGTCTGCTAAACATTCAGCCTCCTTGATGTCTTGCGATAAACCAATATCGCAAACAACATTCCCAATATGAATAAATATAAGGCTTCCGGCGCCAGCACGGCAAGCGGCGTACCGGACAAAAACTCACTTTTGATAAAAGAAACATAGTGCCTTGGCGGCAAAATAACGGTAAGATATTGAAAAAAGACCGGCATGGACTTAATCGGAAAAATCAAACCCGATAACATCAGAGCCGGCAAAAATCCGGCAACCAGCGATGCCATGCTGGCCAACAGCTGATTTTTCAAAACACTGGAGATTGCCAGCCCGATCCCAAGGCAGGCAAACAAAAACAAAGCACTGACACCGAACAAAGCGATAAAACTGCCGCGAAACGGGATACCCAAAACAAAAATCATCATAAAAACGCTGAAAGCCAAAGACATCATGCCAACCGCAAAATAAGGAACATATTTGCCGACGACAATATGAATCGGTTTGATTTTGGTGCTGAGCAAAGCTTCCATCGTGCCGCGTTCCCATTCTCTGGCAATTACCAGCGCCGTAAGCAAAATGCCGATAAGCGTCATCGTCACCGCCAGTGAGGACGGAACCAGCGTCAATTTGCCGTTTACACCCTGATTGTACCAGAACCGCGGCTGAACGGATACCTTGGACGGCGCGACGTTTTCTTTATATCTGCTGTTCGCCAGCCACTGGTTGACAATGGCAGTGACATAATTTTGCGTATAGGAAACCTGATTGATTTCCGCACCGTCGGTAATCAGCAAAACCGAAACAGGTTGCGCCGCTCCAAGCTTTTGCGAAAAATCGTTGGGAATAATGAGCGCGCCTTTGATTTTGGAACGGACAATATCGCCATACATGGCATTTTTATCGTCATAAACGTCCGAGGTAATGTATTTACTCTGGCTGAAAGATTTAATCAGGCTGACAACTTCGGGGTTGGAGTCGTCGTTTTTAATGCCCAAACGGACATTAACATCGTCCATATTGATACCGTAAGTGTAAATATAGAGCAAAACCAGCGGCAGAATAAACGCAATAACCAGACTGGACGGATCTTTAATGATTTGCAGAAATTCCTTTTTAATAAAAGCCCGAATTATTTTCATCTTATTTCCTCTCGCTGCGCAGAATTAAGGTGATAAAAGTATCTTCCATGGTTTCTGCTCCTGCTTGTTTTTTCAGCTCTGCAGGCGTGCCTGTCGCAATGGTTTCGCCTTTGTAGAAAAGGCTGATACGGTCGCAAAATTCGGCTTCATCCATAAAATGAGTCGTAACCAAAACAGTAACGCCTTTTTGAGCCAGAGAAGTAATATGATTCCAAAATTCGCGACGGGTAATGACATCTACGCCGGAAGTCGGCTCGTCCAAAAACAAAACCGCCGGATTGTGCATCAGGGCACAGGCCAGAGACAAACGCTGCTTATAACCCAGAGGCAGGTCTCCGGAATTAATGTCCAGATAATTTTCAAAATTAAAAACCTGAATCATACGAGCAATAGCCTGTTTGGCTTCTTCGCCTTTCAAACCGTAAGCACCGGCAAAAAACTCCAGATTCTGTCTGACGCTCAGATTTTGATAAAGCGAAAATTTTTGCGCCATATATCCCAAATGGGAACGTGCCAGAGACGGCTGTTTCACAATGTCAACACCCATAATTCGCGCCGTGCCGGCCGTTGGTTTGGCCAATCCGCACATCATTTTGAAAGAAGTTGACTTTCCGGCGCCGTTCGGTCCCAAAAGCCCGAAAATCTCTCCTCTTTTAATGTGAAAGGTATTGTTTTTAACAGCATAGAAATCGCCATATTTCTTAACCAGATTAAGGGCTTCTACGGTATCCTCGACGAGTGGGGACTGGGAAACATAGTTTTGCGCGACCAAAGATTCTTCCGATTTGTACCCGCCCATTAGCTCAATCACTTTTTCTTCAAATTCCTGTGCATCGGCTGCCAGATCATAAGGGTTTCCCTGATAAACGACCCGCCCTTTGTCTATAACGATAACCGTATCAAAGCCGTGTGCTTCGTCCATATAAGCGGTAGACCACACAACGCTAGTATTATCCTTAATCGCTTCTTTAACCATTTTCAGGAGTTCCCGCCTTGAAATCGGGTCAACGCCGACAGACGGCTCATCCAGCAAAAGGAGTTCCGGATTGCCCATCAGCGCACAAATCAATCCCAGTTTCTGCTTCATGCCGCCGGAAAGCTTGCCTGCAAGTCTGTCTTCAAAACGTTTCAGGTCGGCAAATTCCAGCATTTTGTCAAAATCACGGGGAATTCCTTTCAAATCGGCATAGAATTTCAGGTTGTCCAAAATGCTCAAATCTTCATACAGCCCGAACTTTTGCGGCATATAGCCGATTTTCATATTCAGGGCATCTTTATCGGTATCGGGATTAAGTCCCAGCGTTTTAATCTCTCCTGAATCGGGCAGCAAAAGCCCGCAAATCAGGCGAAGCAAAGTGGTCTTGCCGGCAGCGTCAGCCCCGATAAGCCCGACAACCTGTCCTTTGGGAATATTGACGCTCAGATTGTTAATTGCCAAAACATTCGTTTCTTTAAATGTCTTATTCAGATTTTTTATTTCGACACAATACTGAGACATCTCCGAGTCTCCCGCTACAAATCAACCTTAACCGTCACCGGCATACCCTGCCTCAAAAATCCGTCTGTCTCTTCAACATAGATATGAATTCGATAAACCAAGTCCGTCCGCAAATCCTGCGTTTCAACCGTTTTTGGGGTAAATTCCGCGACCGGAGAAATGTAACCGACCCGGCCGATATATTCGCGTTTTTTACCGGTTTGGGGATTAACGCTGTCCGTAATAATTCTGGCTTTTGTATTATAATTAATATTTCCCAACTGCGTTTCGGGAATATAAGTTCTAATCCAAAGCGGATGGTTTTTGGCCAAAGTATAAACAATTTGTCCCGATTTAACCGTCGCCCCGGGTTCCTGCACCCGCGAAGTGATAATCCCGTCCTCGGGAGCATAAATTCTGGTATATTCCAACTGGTTCTTCTGATAACGCTGGGAGATAACTGCGCTTTCCAAAGCGCTTTCGGCTTCGTTAAGGGCATTGGTATAAGAGGTGCAGTTACGTTTGGAAGTAATGTTTTGTTTGCATAACGGAAGGTTGGTTTCCAGCACAGACCGTGCTTCATCTCTGACAGCAGTCTGACGTTTAACTTCGGCAACGGCTTTCAGATAATTCTCCTGATAATCCTTAGCGTCAAGCTCTGCCAGCAGGTCTCCCTTTTTTACGGCTTCGCCTTCTTCAAACAACATAGTTTCAATAACGCCGCCAACCTGAAAACTGATGTCAATCTGCCGAATGTCAACATTGCCGAACAACTTTATTTCATCGGAAGACTGTTCTTGTCTCTGATGTTCCCATAATAAAAACCCGGAGCCGCAAACAATTAAAATCAAAAGCAGCAGTTTTTTCATCTTGGTTCTCCCTCTGTTAAAGCCGCTTCGCAATTTTGTTTCAGTTGTCGCTTGATTTGCAGTAAAAGTTCCGGCGAATATTTTTTTATCCCTAAGCGACGGAATAAAGCTTCTTTATGGATTCTGAAAATCAAAGCTTGCCCCAAAAGAAAATGCGTCTGCAAAACCGCCTGTTTGTCATCAGACGGAAGTTGCCATAATTTCGCAATCAGTTCCGTAATGCGTTTATGTACCGGCTCAAAGCCCCCGGAATAAAACTTGTCATAAACCGACGTGGGATTAAACATTTCCCGAACCAACAGCTCCGCCTGTGTATCCGAAACAATGTTGCTGCACAAAAAATCAAAGAAGTTACCGATGATTTGTATTACCTCCTCTTTAGGAGACAAACCAGATGATTCTTTTGGTTCCTTAACTGCGCCCAAAAAATTCTGCTGAATATGCTCATAGACATTGTCCATCACTGCTTCATACAGCTTCTGTTTAGTACCAAAATAATAGTTAATTGAACAAAGGTTAACGCCCGACTTTTTTACCAAATCACGAGTAGAAACGCCGTCAATTCCATGCTTAGCAAACATCTTTGTTGCAGTCTGCAAAAGTTTTTCCTTAGTGTCTTTCATTCACATTCCCTTTCCAACATATAATATAGTTTATCACAAAAAAATATTAAGTCAAACGTTTGAAATATTATTTTTTTAAAACAGGTTTACCATCAATCACTTACCCCTATACAAAATTCCTTTCAAAAGTTTATACACAAAATTTTATAAGGGTCACAAAGAAAAATAATAATAATTATCATTTTTATCTTTACCTTATAAATTTATCTGCTAATATAACAACAGTTAATCATAAAGAAAGGAAACTGCAATGAATAAACTCAACGTCTATCTCTCCAACCTTGCCCTCTGGAACGTAAAGCTCCACAACCTCCACTGGAATGTCACCGGCAGAACTTTTGTTCAAATACACGAATTCACCGAAAAACTTTACGATGAAGTTTTTGAGCAGTTTGACGCTGTCGCCGAAATTCAGAAAATGCAGAACAATATGCCTCTGGTCAAGATGTCTGACTACCTGCAACAGGCAACCCTCAGTGAAATCGAAGCCAAAGACTTTACCCCGGACGAAGTCCTCAAGATTGTTGACGCCGATATGAAGACAATGGCGGCTCTTGCGAAGGAAATCCGTGACGAAGCTGCAGAAAAAGACGATTTCGCAGTTGCCAATATGTTTGAAGACTATTTGGCATCTTACTCGAAAAACCTGTGGTTCCTGCGTGCAATGTTGAAATAACGCAGCCTCCCCCCCCTCAACAGCCCCCGTCGGGGCTGTTTTTTTATTTTAAAAACCACCCCAAAGAAACGGTTGCATTTTGTTGCAAATCGGCTAATATCAGGCAAAATTTGCAATTACTATATGTATAATTTTTAAATTTTTTTATTATGAAACAATTTCTGATTTTACTGCTGATGTGCTGCACTCTGTCTTCTGCAGCAAAAAACCTCTATTATGTAGAGCTGAAAATTTGGAAAGTAGACAACCTTTCTCTGTTTAACCTGAAAAACGAACGCAATGCTGTCAGTCTTGAACTGCCGCTTGACAAAGACATTTATGCTTCGCTTAAAGTCGGAGACGTCTTGCAAAACAACGATGTCTACAAAAGTGCATTTTCGTTTTTTCCTTCTTTTTTCAAAACCTTTAGAATACAAGTTGTGAACAAAAGAACACAAAAGTTAGACGATACACCGGAAACCGCCGGCAACCACTGGTATATGGTACGATTTCGCAGCCAAAAATATGATACTTTTTCGCTGAACCTCAAAAACGCGCGTAACGCCATCATTTTTGAATTGCCGGTTGATAAAACATTCTATGACAAAATCAGGATGAACCAGAAATTGCAAAGCCGGGACGTTTACCAAGGAGCTTTCGACATCATTCCTGAATTGTTCTCCGAAATTTCAATTACCGTTGAAAAAAAACATACCACGGCAAAAAACAAACTCTAAGCCATCATCGTTGGAAAAACAAACCTCCGTTATATCGCAAAACGGAGGTTGTTTTTTATCGGACAAACACAAACAAGATACGCCCGCCTGCAACGCCACACAAAATATTGACAAAATATTCCGAAATATGCTACAATCATAATTGGTTATTTAAGAATTATAGTTATTATTAGGAAAAAATTAGGTGTTTTTTTGAGTTCTCTCAATAAAGTGTCTAACAAAGCTGAACATAATTTTTCTGACATAGCCTTTGTCTTGCTTGTACAAATCAAGTGTTCCCGAGACAAATAATTTATTTACTTCAACCGGAACATTGAGGCAACCATCAAAAAATTATTACGATGGAAACAACAATTAAAAAGGCTACTGCCACAAAAGCCTTAAAAATTTGCGGCATGGTTCTGAATGTGATTTTAGAAGGCCTAGCTTGCCTGATGTATTGCCTTTTGGTAGGGGTAACCACTATCATAATGGCAATCCCCTTTAACCCGATTATATATTGGATATGGGGATTAGTTGCTCCGAAATCTGCAGCATCTGCGCTGTATGATAAAAAAGACAGTGATAAAATCACTGATTCCGGAAAAGCCATATGGCGCTGCTTGAACGAGGTCACCCAAAAACTGTTGCCGTGGCGTTATAAAAAAGCATATCTGGAAGTGACAATGCTGGAAAATGCCAATCTCAGCGACACACTTCGTTACTTTGAGTGTTGCGATAAGGCTAAGGTTATTAACGATAAGTGGCTGTCAGAAGAGGCCCGCAACCATGTATGGAATTACTTGGGCGACTCATTACGGACGCTTATACTGCCGCAAATGGGAAAGCTTTCTTTAGAGCAATTCCGTTTAATGGTTAGTCTGAACGAGTGGGGAAACGTCTGCGCATATGCAAACAGCAGGACTTTGTCTGACGATATGCTTATGTGCCTTTGGAATGAAGCTGTAAAGACAGAAAATAAGAACGAAAAAGAAAAAGATAAAAAAAATCCTGCATTGAACATTCTTTGTTCAATCGCCAAAATCAAATCTTTGTCTCCCGGTCTTATTGCTAAAATCTCTGCTTCTGATTCCCAAAACGAAATTCATTTAAACATCGCAGATGCTCTGAATGAATATTCCCAGAAGAAGGCTATAGAAACATACCTGAACGACAGTGGATTATGGGAAAAATTTTTACAAGACCTGAAAAACAAAAAGCAGGAACTTGTCACCACCGCCCAAATGCTCATGAGCATACGTCAGTACGAAAAGTATGTCTCTTTAGGCTTCAAACTGTCAATGCCGGCTGTTGAGTCTTTCCTTTCAAGAGACAACTATGAAATGGCAAGGCTCGTCATTAAAAATGACGTCATTGGCAGAGAAATTTCTCCTAAAGCAGAAATGCTGATAAAGGGAAACACCCAGCTGTCAAAGATACTTTTAGAACTTTCATAACCAACACCAACGAAAAACACCTCCCTAAAAGAGGTGTTTTTTTCATCTGTACACACAAACCGCCCGCCGTGCCGACTTTAAAAACAAAAAAAGCCGCCATTTCTGACGACTTATCAACATTGGTCGGAATGACTGGACTCGAACCAGCGACCTCTTCGTCCCGAACGAAGCGTTCTACCAGGCTGAACTACATTCCGTCAACTTGCATATACATATCACAAAATTTTTTTAACACAAGCTTTTTTTATCAAAATTTTCACAAACATTAAAACTGGACAAATTATGGACATTATGCTATGTTAACGCCATTATTACCATTAATAAGAAACGCAATGCTTTTAACTGATTTAATCCCGGACATTTCCCTGCTTATTCCGCAGTCTTATGAAGAGATAAAAACGCCTGAGACAGAAAAACTGCTGGCGTCCTTTTTGACACAAGCGGAAACTTCTGTTGCACCCAAACTCATCCATATGTCCGGAATTCCCGGCGCCGGCAAATCGACGTTTTATCGCCGTCACCGCTGGAACAAACACGTTTTTATCGGTTTTGACACCATTATGGAACAACTCCCCGCCTATCGGCAGGAATTGCAAAACGCCGGTTCCGTTGCGGCTTTCCAAAAATGGGAAATCCCGGCACGCATCATCGGTTATGAATTGCTGCGCCGTGCCGTGAGTCTGCGCAAAGATATCTTTTTTGATCACGGCGGCGTGACCCCCGCACACGTCAATCTGATGAAAAACCTTAAAAACTATGGCTATGCCACCGAAATGTACTACATCAGCTGTACGCCGGAAGTAGCCTTCAACCGCGCTTTGCAGCGGGAACAAACCACTCTGCGCCATACTCCCCGCGAAATAATTGAAAAACGCAGTCAAATTATCGGGGAACTTCTTGTCCAATACAAAAATATAGTAGACCGGTTCTACGCCTATGACAACCGCAACAACAAATACCGGCTTGTAGAATCAATTGACAATCTTAACAAGAAAGAGGCCGCCTAATCAGCAGCCTCCGATTCTTTGATATGCAAAGCCTATTTTCATAACTTCCGCCGGATTCAGCATATTTCGCAAATCAACAATGTTTGCTTTTTTCATCAAAGATTTGACCTTATTCAAATCCAAATGTCTGAAGTCTTCCCATTCGGTCAGAATAACCAAAACTTCGGCATCCTTCAAAGCCTCATACGCATCATCGGCATAAACCAGCTTGTCCCCGGCCAGTTTGCGAGCATTCTCCATCGCCTTCGGATCATAAACGCAAATATTGTCTGCTCCGCTGTTCAGCAAAGCACCGACAATTTGCATTGCGGGAGATTCCCGGCAATCATCGGTCCCCCCCTTAAAAGCCAAACCTAAAACGGCGATTCGCGCATGCAGGTTGTTGTCTATCGCATTCAAAACCCGGGCAGCCATCGATTCCTTACGTTTGTCGTTGCCGGCAATGGCCGCTTCAATCAAAGACAAATTAACCCCGTTGGTTCGTCCCATATATGCCATGGCATTGGTGTCTTTCGGAAAGCAGCTGCCGCCGTAACCGGGACCGGGATTCAAAAACTTGTTTCCGATTCTGCTGTCCAATCCCATGCCCTGCGCCACTTCATAAACGTCAGCACCGGCTTTTTCGCAGAAATCCGCCATTTCGTTGATATAATGGATCTTTATTGCCAGAAAAGCGTTGGAAGCATATTTAATCGTCTCCGACGAACGCCTCTTTACAAACAGCATTTTGGTTTTGCCTTCAAACGGTTTGTATAGTTCTTTCAAAACGTTTTTTGCCCGTTCGCTGTTTGCCCCGACAACCACACGGTCAGGACTGAAGAAATCATGCACGGCAAACCCTTCGCGCAAAAACTCCGGCAGTGAAACGACATCAAAATCCGCAGTCGGATTTTTCTTGCGAATTAAACCTTCCACATCGTCTCCGGTACCGACCGGAACCGTAGACTTTGTGGCAATTACGGTATATCCCTGCAAATGCTCGGCCAACTCGGTCGCCGCAGCATGAATATATTTCATATCGGCTTCCTTGGTCACCGGATGCGGCGGCGTACCGACGGCAATAATGACCAAATCGGCGTTCTCCACGCCCTCTTTCATGGAAGTGGTAAAACGAATGTTTCCTGAAGCAACGTTTTTCTTAAACAAATCTTCCAGACCGTCTTCATAAATCGTCAGTTTTCCTGATTGCAAAGCCTCGATTTTACTCGGCTCCCGATCAATACAAATAACCTCGTTGCCCAGTTCGGCCAAACCGACGCCTGTCGGCAGTCCCACATAACCGGTTCCTATAATTCCTATTTTCATCACGTCCTCGTCCCTATTTTTGTTTAACTCTTAAAACGCCGGGTACCTCTAAAAATTCTGCGGCCATATTGTCCAAACGTTTCAAATTCGGCTGCAGCGGAAACAGGCACACCGCCATATATTCGGCAAAAGCGCGGCTCAAATACGGCGTTTTTGAAATTTTGCGAACATATTTCCAATAAGCGGAAACCGCCCGGCGATACAATTTCGCCTTAACGTCTTTCGGCAGCTGCGGATTATCTTTAATCAGATAATAATGAGCCAAATACCGGTCATGATCCAGCTGAACCTTCTGACTGGAGAGATTGCCGTTTTCCTTGGGTACCAAAACTACGTTCTCGTCCATTTTTATAATGCCGCGTGCATAAACCGCACAACGCAGAGGTATCGTCTCATCCTGGATAAACACGCGCTCGTCCGCCCCTTCGGCCTTTTTCAAAACCTCGGCTTTAATCAACTGCCCCATCCGGGTAAACCGAGCCTTGAATAAAGCCCTTAAAGCGTCGTCATAATATTTGTAGTCAAAATTCTCGTTCAAATGAGCGTCGGTCAGTTCTTCCGGCTCTTTTCCCGTCTTGATGAACTTGCCGTAAACCATATCGGCATTGTGCTTTTCAGCCAGGGTAATCATTTTTTCGGTAGAATCCAAAGGAAAAATGTCGTCGCTGTCCAACATCCTGATGTATTTTCCTTCCGCCGCAGCGATTCCCTGGTTGATTCTGATGCTGATGCCTCTGTTTTCGGTATTTTTAAAGATTTTGACGTTAGGGATTCCTTTAGTCATCTCCTCAATTATCTCAACCGACCGGTCTTTGGAAACGTCATCACAAAAAATAAACTCGGGATTTTTCAGTCCGGTTTGGTTCAACAGGGCTTTCAGGACCGAAGGCAGATACCTTTCCTTGTTGTAAACGGTCATTACAAAAGACACGTCAATATCGCTCATACCATTTTCCTTACTCAATTATGGTGAAACAATCTGAAATTAGCTTTATCACTTTTAATCGGAAAATCCAGCAAATAAGTCATTTGTTCCCCATTCTTCCACAATACGTAAAACAGACTGAGCTGATCGCGGCGCGAATAGTTCTCAACCATATACCACCAGTCTTCCATAACCTTAATGCAGCGCGGGTCCTTGTGTTTACGGTAAATCACGTTGTTTTCGGTCAGTCCCATTTGCCGCGGATAACCTTCCTCTTCCAGAAAAATCCTGTGTTTTTCCAAAACCTCGGCATTGTCCTTGTGAGAACGGATACATTCCTCCAGCTCGTCATAAAGACAGCGGCACCGCCGATGCGGCGGAATTGCCAAAAACACGTCCCTGCCATGCATCGCGTCTGCGGCCGCAAAAAGGCAATTGCCCCTGAGTTGGATATTGGCGTCAATAAACAGGCTTTCCTCATAATCGGAAAACAACTCATGCGGATGCATTTTGTGATAACGGTTGTTTCGCGTATTGTCGAGCCGGTCGTAACGCAAGGGTTCAATATGCCACGGACCGACGATTCGCCGTTTCAAATAAGTCTCGTCGTCGGTAAAACAAACATATTTGTATTCCGGATTCAAATACATATTCAAAACCAGACAGTCGTACCCTCCGGTAATACAGGTGTAAATAACCTTCCGGGGAGGATTTTTCCGTTGAAGCTGATGAAACTTTCTAAACTTATACCATAACAGAATTGAATACAGCAGATCTTTCGATTTCCCGATTAACAGCCGTCTTTTCATCGTCCATAACTTTCTTTTGAGTTAAATACCAGGCAACGAACTTTCGGATTCCTTCCTCAAAGTTCGTATGCGGTTTATAGCCCAGCAGCCTGCCTGCTTTGCTGATATCGGCCACGGTCTTGTTCACATCGCCCTGCTGCATCGGCAGACGCTCGATAATCGCCCGTTTTCCCAGATTTTTCTCTATCGCTTCAACCATCCTCATCAGATTGACCGGTTCTCCGCCGCCGATGTTGATAATCTCATAGGGAGTATGCTCATATGCGATTGCGGCGCAAACTCCGCTGACAATATCGTCAATGTAAGTGTAATCTCTCTTTGTCGTCCCGTCGCCAAAAAAAGGAATGGGTTTTCCCTCGTCAATCAAACGCGTAAATTTATGAATTGCCAAATCAGGACGTTGCCTCGGACCGTAAACCGTAAAAAAACGCAAACATACGGCAGCAATGCCAAACAGCTTGCTGTAGGTATAGATAAACTGTTCCATCGCCGATTTGCTTGCCGCATACGGAGAAATCGGTTCAGTCACCTTCAAATCTTCCGAAAATATCGCGGCCGGACAATTGCCGTAAACCGAACTTGAAGAGGCAAAAACCAATTTGCCGATGCCATGGCGTCGCATCGTTTCCAGAATATTCATACTGCCGGTAACATTGGTCTGGCAATAGTCCAAAGGACGCTCTATCGAGGGGCGTACGCCTGCTCGTGCAGCCAGATGAACCACCTTATTGATGCGGTTGTCCGCAAAAACCTTATCCAATGCGGCAATATCCGCCAAATCGGCCTCATAAAGCTTAAATTTGCCATTTCGGCAGCAATTTTGCAGATTCGCTTCTTTTATGCTCCTGGCATAAAAATCGTCAAAATTATCAACGCCGATTACCTCCTCATTCCGCCGTAACAACTCGTCACAAAGGGAAGAACCGATAAAACCCGCGGCGCCGGTTACCAATATAGCCAAAATTTATCTCCCGGTTAATCTATTATAAAATCAGCTATATTACATATTTTTCAATATTTCAATTCTCTCTTTACAAAACCGCCGCAAAAAGGCTAATATGCGGGAATAACTTGGTAGGAAAACAAACAAAATGAAAAATTATCTGGCTTATGCTTCTGAAATTTATCCGCTGAAAATCAAAGACGTTTTAAACCTTGCGGATTCGCAAAACAACGATTCTTCCGCTCTCCCGGCTGAAAAGGTTGTTATCCTGCTCGGAAACGCCGACGCAAACCAACCGGACACGCTGCTTTGTGGACGAGAACGGCTGAACCGGCTCCAGACCGAGGGGCAAACTTATGCAGACGTCTGCCTTGCCTACCATACGCTCCCGCCGTTGGCCGGCTTCTTTGCCAATATGATAAAGCCGATAAAACGCCGCTACTACGCCACCAGCGCCAATACTTACCACACCCCTCTTTCCACCATCACCCGCAACCGCCTCAACCGCGGCATCCGCAACGCGCAAAACGCTTATCAGTGGAGCAACAAAAAATGGGCCATTCCCGAAGAAGAACGCGTTAAACGTTATCAGGAGCTCTACAACTCGCTCAAGCAAAACGGTTATGACGACGCCTCCCCGATGCTGGTTTTGCTAAACCGCGCCTGGGGTGTCAAAGATCAATTGCTGCAGGGGCATCACCGGCTCAGCATCTGTCAGGAACTCGGGATTGAAGAAATTGCCGTCAACTTCTGGACCGCCCCAAAATCTCCCCGTTTCATTGCCGCATTGTATAAAATCTATGCCAAATGCAAAAACGCCGATTTAAAATCGTAACCAGGATTTTAGACGCAGTTTCAGGATAAAATAAGATTTTATGTTCAAGACCCTGCACAAAGCTGACGATGCCAGACGTTTTTGATAGGTCGGCGATGTATGTCGCAAAACCCGTTTAAGATTTTGCGCCAGATATCCTCTGATTTCGGAAAAACGCAATTCCGCTCCCGGACGGCTCTGACACAAACTTTCGCACAAAACCGCCAGCTGATTTAATTCTTCTGTCAACAATTCTTTCCGCTCCAAATAACGAACGACAATCTCCGGCTTTATGTCTCCGCAACCCGCAAGCTCCAGCCATTTCTCTGCCCTCAGCTCGGCGGCGCTGCGGATTTGGGCTTCCCGCTGCCGGTTTGAAAAATTCTCCGAATGCCAGCGATATTCCACCAAAACATCCTGAATGTTTGCAAACTTGACCTTTCCGGCCAAAGACAGCCACACTCCGAAATCTTCGGCCGCGCATCCCGGCTTGAAAAATATCAGTCCCTCGTCAACCAGCCGGCGCCTGAACATAACCGTAGAATTGCCTATAACATTGTCCAAAAACAACAAATGACCGGCTATCTCCCTGTCTTTTTCGGGAACACGAACTTCTTTTGCCGACGGTATTTTTCTAAACCAACTCCCGACGACATCAACATCGGAATTTGCCGACAAGAACTCCAATTGCCGCTGCAGCCGCCGCGGTTCTGCAATATCGTCGGAATCCAACAGGGCGATAAAATCTCCTTTGGCATAAGAAAGCGCCGTGTTGCGTGCAGCCGCGGCTCCCCGGTTACGGTCGTGTCGTATGATTTTTATCCGCGGATTATTTAAACTTTCAAGAACTCCGGCCGTATCATTGTCGGAACAGTCGTCTGCAATAATCAGCTCCCAATTGTCATACGTCTGGGCAAATAAACTCTCTGCGGCCGCCCGTAAATAGGCTTCCGGGGTGTTATAAACCGGCATAATTACCGATACCAAAGGCCGCTTTTGCCGAACAACCCGTTTCAGCAAATCCTCCCAACGATTCCAAATTTTTTCCGGAGCGTAATTTTTAATTGTCTTCCGGGCTTCTTCCCCCAGACGCTTTCTCAAACAAGCGTCTGACATCAGCAAACGCAGCCCGGATGCAAACTCGCCAACGGAACTTCCCGTCAACAGCCCGTTTTTCTCATTTTCAATCAACAAGTTAACGCCGCTCGCAGAGCGAAGTCCCACACAAGGCAGACCGGCAGCCATCGCTTCGGCCAGCGCCAGCGGAAAACCTTCAAAACGCGAAGGAAAAGCGCATATGTCCGCCTGCAAAAGCCTGCTTTCCAAATCATCGCATACGCCGCAGATGCACACCCGTTCCTCAAGATGATTCTTTCTAATCAAAGCCTCTGTTTTGTTTTTCTCTTTGCACTTTGATTGACCCCACAATTCCACACGCCACAGGGGAAACTCTTGCGCCAGTTTTGCAAAAGCCTGCACCAGCAGTTCCTGTTGTTTGCCCTTTTCAAACCGCGCCGCATAAACAATTTTGTAATCTTTCTTGTCAGAAGTAGAAGTCGCCGACAGTTTCGACAACTCAACCGCATTGCCGATAACCGCCGTTCTTTCTGCACCGAACCGGCGAACAGTCTTCTCATACTCGGAAAACAAAACCTGCACAACGTCCGCCTCCGCTGCTGTTTTTCGGTACAAACGTTCTTTGATAAAGCCCCGGCGTCTGAAAAAGACCGACGGTTCGCTGTGAATCATAACCACGCTCGGAACCGGCAAGCGATGCCCGTAAGAAAAGTCCGTCAAATCTGAAATTCCCGCCGTCACAAGAATGTCCGGCTTTTCCTCCCGCAGCCTTTCATTCATAAAAACGGCCCTTTTGTATGCACGGGTAAGTTTTGCCACAGCCGGAATAATCCCGCCCACCATAAACAAAAGTTTATCAAGCGCCCTCAGCACAAGATTAAGAGAAGAATCACGGCTGACCGGAAAATTACAAATCCGCACTTTGTCGCTCAAGGGATAAAAAGGAACCCCCACCGCATAATCCCTGGTCATCAACGCCACTTCATGCCCGCGGGAAGTCATTTCATTGGCAAAACGACACAAAACCTTTTCGGAACCACCCGCTGTTCCGATTAAATTATTGCGTTTGTAAAGTACGATTTTCATTTTAGTCCATAGGATGTAATTAATTATATATTTATTCCGTTTTCATAACATTTAAAATGATTCCCGTCAATACCAACGACTGACTTTAATGAGAATGAAAATTTCTTCTTGCCAAACTTAAGGTTTTATCATACTCTTTGTCAAGGTGTAATAACAATTATACCGTGTACCTTGAAGGTACGGAGCCGTGACAAGCTTTATTTCGGCGGTGCAAGACTGCGCCGTTGTTTCGGTGTCGGATTTCTGCACCGTCTTTTCATATGTCCGAAAGCCGTATGGCCGCCGGAATCATATCTGCCTGAAAACACCGTTTTCGGGTTATGAGCGTATATGTATGGCTGTCATTGTTCCGCATCTTCCTGTTTTTTGACGACGGAGAAAACGATGCTGCAACTTGACCATATCCGATTACAACGGCCGTATCGCCTTTTCTGCCGCCAAATTATCCAAGCTCCCTATCGGGAAGCCGGCGGCCATGTCCAGAAATACCGTTGTATTTTAAAAACCGCCGGAATTGCCGGGCAAAGGCAATCGTTCAACTTCCCGATTTTTGCTTGCCGTTGACTGAACATCAGGGACGTGGACGACAATGGCAACCAAAATAAAACTTCTCTATGACATCAGCCTGCAAATTTCCGCTTCGCAGAAAGCCGGTCTTTACCGCGTTGCCGATGAACTCTTTTGCAGACTTGCGGCCCATCCCGAAATTGAAATTTATCCCTGCATCGGGACAACCAAAGGCTGTGCCCGAGACTATCTTTCCGACTGCGGCCTCCTGCATCTGCTGGAGCGGACGGTCACTTTGCCGCACTTGCGCTTCGCCGTAAAACGCGAGCTTTTTGGCGTCCGCTGCAAAGAAAATCTTTTCCGTATATTATATCAGCACAAGTATACCGAGATTTTATCCGCCTTTGACATCTATTTCAGTCCGTTTTTGCCGGTTTCGCCTTTCGTATACTCCTCCGGCATAAAATCCGCCCTCTTAATACACGACGTCATTCCCTTGGCATGCCCGCATTTCAGCACCCCGGAATTTTGCCGCAGATATGCTTCTTGGATGTCGGACGTCGCCGCTGATCTCATCTTCTTCAATTCCGAATACTCCAAATGTGATTTCTTCAAATACGCCACGCTGCCTCAGTCAACCGTCACTTTCAAAACCGGCCTTGCCGCCGGAGAAAGCTTCCGCCCGCTGACAAACTCCCTTTTGATAAAAAGTGTAAAGCGCAAATACAACATTTCTGCGGAAACTTACTTTCTGGGCTTATCAGCAGACTCTCCTCGCAAAAACTTCCTGCATCTCATAAAGTCTTTTTGCTGTTTCGCCCGGCAAAACCCGGAAAACAAATCGGCTTTGGTTATTGCCGGTTCCAATACCGAAAAAATCAAATCCCGTCTCCGTGAAATTGAAAATTACAAAAACTTCGCTTCCCGCATAATTTTTACCGGATACGTCGACAATGCCGACCTTGCACCGCTTTACAACGGAGCTCTCGCTTTCGTCTATCCCAGCCTTTACGAAGGGTTTGGCCTGCCTGTTCTGGAAGCGATGCAGTGCGGTACCCCGGTCATCTGCGCAGACAACTCCTCTCTGCCGGAAGTCGGCGGAAAGGCTCCCTTATATATTAGTGCCGACGATGAACAGGAAACCGCCGCGGCGCTGAAAACAATTTCCGATAACGAAAGCCTGAGGCAAAAGCTGTCGGAACTTGGCAAAAAACAAGCAGAAAATTTCAACTGGCGGCAAACAATCGAAACCATCGTCAAAGGATTTAAAAATGTCTGCTCAATGTAACTTGATTTTTGATGCGGACGTACTGGCCGATTCAGTGGATGAGCTGTCCGCACGCTCCGGCATTTATTTCACTGCACGCTGCATTCTTGAACAGCTGACCTCCCGTCCGGAAATAAACGTTTGTTTATATTGCAGCCCCGAACGCTTGTCCAACCTTTCCTTTCTGCGGCGCAGCGACCGGATGTTAGCCCGGCTGCCCCTGCTCAAAATTTATACTCCGTCAGATTTTGCGGCTGCCGCACTCAAACAATATATGAAAAAGCTCAAACACCGTCCGCACCGAAAAATCCTGCGTCACTTTCTGAAAATTCCGGCATTCCTGATTTCGGGACTCAACCTCGCAATACGACCGTTGCTTTCCTTCTTCCGCAGCAAAGAACTCCGAAAATGGCACGCCTACTTCTCACCGATGCATCCGGCTCCGAAAATCATTTGCAAGGCCGCTCACATCCGCCGCTATCTTTTTCTGCACGATACGATTCCGCTGCTTTTTCCCGAATTTTATCCTCAAATGAAAAACGGAAACTGCTGGTTTGCCAAACTCCTGTCTGCCATGAACAACACTCAGCACTATTTTGCCAACTCGCTAAACACCAAACGAGACTTTCTTCATGCCCTGCCCGGTTTGCAAGAAGACCGTATCAGCATCGTCCCTTTGGCGGCCTCAAAAAAATTTTTCCCCTGCCGCGACAAAAACAAGCTTTCCGACATCAGACGAAAATACAACATCCCTGAAAACGCTTCCTATATTTTCAGCCTGTGTACCTTAGAACCCCGCAAAAACCTTATCTTTGCCGTTAAAGCGTTTGCCGAATTTACTGCTTTGCGCCAAACCGAAAATTTATATTTTGTACTCGGCGGAGCCTCGTGGAAAACATTTGTCCCCTTTTTGCAACGGGAAATCGGAAATCTAAAAGACTGCAAACGGTTCATCATTATGACTGGATATGTTGACGATGATGATTTAGCGGCTCTTTACTCTGACGCATTTTGCTTCGTTTACCCCAGTCTCTACGAGGGGTTCGGGCTTCCGCCGCTGGAAGCGATGCAATGCGGCTGTCCGGTCATCGCCTCCGACACGTCATCGTTGCCTGAAGTTATTGGTGACGCCGGCATTATGATAGATCCCCGCAATGAGAAAAGTCTGGTTAAGGCGTTTACCGATTTATTTGACAATCCGCAGCTGAGACAACGGCTTGTGCAACAATCTCTCCGCTGGGCACGGCATTTTTCCTGGAAAACATCTGCCGACATTATCGTCAGGAAGATAATCAATGATTAAACTATTGGAATATTTACGCCGCAGCAAACTCCTCTTTAACCTGAGTCTGAGCCTCGCAGGCCTTTGCATTTTCAATCGCCAAAAACGCAACTTGTTCAAAGCCAAACGTAAAAAACGCTTTAAACAGGTAAGGACACTAATACCCCGCGGTAAAATCCGCGGATATGTCCTGGTTTGTTACATCCCATACACAGACAATCCGCAAAAGCTCCGACAACACGCGGTCGTCTGGAGCAGTCATGCCATTTGCCGCCTGTTTCTCAACAAGGGATATCTCGTCGACGTCGTATCCAACGGCGACGCTGACTTTATTCCTCGCCGCAGCTACGACATCATTTTTGACAATTACTGGAATCTTGAGCGTTTTGCCAAGCTTCAGCCCAAAGCAACAAAAGCCGTCCTGTTTTCAGAAAGCTACCAACCGTTTGCCAACCAGGCTGAACGGAAAAGAATTGAATGTCTCGGCAGCCGCAGAAAAGGCAACACCTGCCGGCCCCGCCGCTCGCGTCCGGACGACTGTATGGATAAGTCCTTTGCCGTTGCCGACTTTGCTGCGCTTATCGGTAACCGTCAAACGTTACAAACTTATCCGAAAGAATGGCGCCGCCAACTGACGTTGGTCACAACCAACACCCTCAATCCGCCTTTGATTAAAACGGCAGAACAAATATGCCGCAGCGGAAACGGCTTTCTGTGGCATTTTGGGCATGGTGCCGTTCACAAAGGCCTCGATTTGGTTTTGGAAGCATTCGCCTCCATGCCTCACTGCCACCTTCACATCACTGCCGGACTGAACAATGAGCCTGATTTTCTCAAACTATATCACCGCGAACTTTTTGAACTTCCCAACATTACCTGCCACGGTTTTATGGATTGCCAAAGCGCCGAATTCCGCAGCCTGCTGGAACAATGTTTTTGTTTTATCGCTCCGTCTTGTGCCGAAGGCATTTCCCCGGCCTGCGCAATGTTGATGAAAAGCGGCCTTTATCCTGTCTTAAGCAATAACTGCGGAATAGAGCTGCCGCCCGGCTGCGGAACAATCCTGAAAAATTGCACTGTTTCGGAAATAAAACAAACCGTTGAAAAACTGGCACAAACGCCGCACACCAAACTGCTGCCCCAAATACAAGCCTGCCAGCAAACAGCTCTTCGGCTTTACTCGCAAGACCGTTTCAAACAACAGTTAAGTGACTTTATTGATAAAATCATCTCTCAAAACAACCGTTTAACCAAGGAGCAAATATGAAAACACCCTTAAACATTGCCCTCTACGTAGGCTTATGGCCTCACAATATCGGCAACGCCTTTCTCGGGTTGGGCGCCGAAGCGATTATTCGCCAGGCTTTCCCTGATGCAGCCGTCTTTCGCACCGGCTGTGCCGGACACTGGATGTTCAGCCACGGACAGGACCACATCAAAAAGAATTTTTTTGGTTATCCTAAAATCAAAAAAGCCCCTGACTATATACATAACAGCCTAGAGCTCGCCCAAGTGGCCGACGTTGATTTAGTAGTTGTTCCCGGCATGTGCCTTGCCAAAGAATTTATCGCAACCAGCGGTAAAACCCTGCTGCATTTGGCTCAAAGAAAAATTCCCGTTTTGTTTTTAGGTGCCGGTCCGGACCGATATACCGCAGACGAAACCCAAATGAACAACGAGTTCCTTGCAAAACTTCACAAATTTGCTCTCCTTGCCCGCGACCATGAAACCTTTGTTAACTTCCAGCCCTTTTGCCCGCTGATAGAAGAAGGCATAGATTGTGCCTTTTTTCTTCCGGAAATATATACGCCTCCCCACCTGCAGATTACACCTTTTGACGTTGAAAATTTTGACCTCGCCCAAAACCTGCATAACAAACCGGAAATGAATCATCAGGACAAAACCGTCATCCGTACCCATCATAACGCCTGGGGACCGATAGAACGCCTTTTTCTCAAAGAAGAAAATACCTTGATATCGGATATGCCGTACGACTACCTTGCCTTGTACAAAAATGCCGACATCGTTTACACAGACCGTGTCCACGCTTGCCTGGCGGCCCTCGTTTACGGAAACAAAGCCAGATTATATTCAACGTCTCCGCGAGCCAATCTTTTTAAGTCTGTCGGTGCCGATACCGTCTTGCGGCAGGTTTCGAGCTTGGATATGTCTATATTGCAGCCCTTGAAACAACAACAGATAAGTAAAGTTCGAAAACTGGTTGCGGCACTTTTGGATTAAAAATACCCCCGGAAGCATCCGGGGGTATCCTCGAATTTACTTGGGATATTTTAACTTTACCGCCGCACGCTGCTCCATTAAAGCGGACAACTCGCCCTCGTCCCCCTGCGCAGCTTTACAAAAGGCATCCACCATATCTCCCAGAGACGGATACTCAGCCTCCCGCTTCTGGCGGTAAGACAACTCCGGTTCAGGGTACCTAACCTGCCCGCCGGAAATTTCATATCCATTGGCAAATTTACCTGTATACTGACAATCAATCTCAACCGCCGTACGGCTGAAGGGATACTCTCCCCAACCGATTAAACGTCCGTCTTTCACTTCTATAAACATCTCAAGCTTCTCCTCTGCATGGAATAAACACAAACCTTGGGGCCGAACCCAGCCCGGTACACCGATATACGTCGTCTTTGGTTAGCGGCAGCATAATCGAACTGCCCAAATTTCCGTTTTGCGGCATCGCTCCGTAACGGGCATAAAATTTTTGCAAATTGCTTTCCGTGCTGCCGACTTCAAGATACATGCCATAAGGCTCCTTTTCTATCGTCGGATTTCCCCGAGCGTGTAAAAACACATAACCGTTGCAGGGCGCCGTATAAAGTTCTTCGGGAACCTTATCGACCGCCTTGTCATAATCCGGCATCCCCCAGACGATGATATTTTTCTTGCCTTCTGCCGAAATATTTTCAACATCGGTATCCAGCTTTTGCAAAGTAGCTTCTTCGGCTGCCTCCGCCGCCCGTGTCGCCTCTTCGGCTTTCTCCGTTGCAACGGCGGCCTGCGCCGTTGCTATTGCCAACTGTTCTGCCGTTGCGGCCGCATTGGCCGTTGTTGTCGCTACGGCTTCAGTTAAAGCCGCATCCAGATTATTAATGTCAACATCGGAGTTACACAAGCCGCTGGCGTCTTCATTCCACAAAATGGCTTTTCCGCGCGACGGGCTGGGCAGTTTCAAGTTAACGTCTTCGGCATAAGCCGGCAAAATCATCGTCCGATCAATCGCCGCACTGATTTGTTGCAAACAGGCCACAATATAATCAAATTCATAGTTAAGTATTTTTGAACGCAAAACCCCGCCTTCCTGAAAATCGCTGCGGCGGCTGATTTCCAGTTTTCGGGACAAAGTTACCAATACCCCTGACGCCGGCGCTTTTTCAAAAACGACCTTCCCGCCTTCCTTGTCACCGGCACCGACAACTTCATAACCGGAAACCTGAAGCGCCTCATCCAAATAAACCTCCATATCACCCGCGGCAAAAATGACGAAGTTATAGAAAAACTCCGTCACTTCGCCGTTTCCCCGGTATTGTATTCTATTCTCCATTCGCTTTTCCTTTTTCTAAAAAAACAAAAAATCTTTCGTAACATACGAAAGATTCTGATACAGTACCGCCCTTGACAATAGGAATTATATCCTAAATAAAACAAAAGTCAAGCTGAAAATACCATAAAAAAAACGAGACCGCCAAAGCATTGCTTTGAGAATCTCGTTTCTAACCTGCCTTATCCGCACCAGCCGTATCGACGGGCGATTTGCTTTGCTTCATCACGACTGCACAACTGATATTCCACTGCCTGATTGATGGCAACTTCATCAAAGAGGTTAAATTTTAAAATATACGGCATCACCCGAGCTTCCAACTGCGGGTACCATTTCAGCATCGTCGCAAAAGCCAGCAAAGGCTTGTCCGGTTTGGTCAGCGGCGCACATTCCCAGTCAATCACCATCAGCATATAATCCTCCTCGGTATGCGGATGCCTCTTGTACTCGGCATGATGACTGGAAGTCTCTCGATGAGCCTTCTGAATCTGCCAGTCTTCTCGCCCCCACAAAAAAGCCAGGTAGCGAAATAACTTGTCAACGTCGTGCAAATATCCCCTGAGAGAATTAAAACCTCGACATTGCATCTCCACTCGCAAAAAAGCCTTTTTATGCTGCCAAGTATAGTTTATATAATTGGCGCATTTTACAAATCTATTTTCCATAATAAGTGCTAATTAAATTTTTTCAGGTAAAGCATAGGAATTATATTTCCGCTTGTCAAACATTTATCACCCAAAGCCTGATTGTTTTCTGATAAAATCCTCTGAATCCCAAATAAGTCAGAAAGTTTTGAACAAAACAAAAACTCCCTGACTTTATACCTTCTGCAAAAATAAAATTAATTTTTCCTTTGTTCAAACAGTTCCAATTCCGGCATTTCTCCGCACACCCGCTGCTCACAGGAAAACAGACATCCCCAAACAAAAATCTGACCACAAATTTCAAAAACAAAAAAAAGCCAGTCATAAAGACTGGCTTTTTTACTGGTTGTGCAAAAGGATAAATATGAGGAAAAATATACAAAATAACGCATTGATTTTACATAATATTTAAAAATATCAAACCTTTACCAAAAATCCGCCAACTCAGACCTCTAAAACTTCCCAATGACCACCTTTGTCCGGCCCGACACGGCGAATAATCCCTTTTTCTTTCATCTGGCGCATATTTTTTTCTATACCGGCAATACTTAAACCGACTAGCTCTGATAATTCTCTGGTGGTAACATAAGGATTATTTGCAATAATCTGCAAAATTTTCTCCTTACTTTTCTCCTTACTTTTCTCCTTACTTTTCTCCTTACTTTTTAACGCATCATTTGTTTCGGAGATGGTTTTTATCTGCATTTCACGATTATCAAGCAGATTTTTTTCGCCCAACAACAGATTTCCGAAAAACTTATTGAGATATTCCATTGTATAATAAATATCTTGATTTAAATTTTGATAGTTCGCACGAACCAAAGCGTTTCGGAAATACTTAGAATTTTGCTCAAACAAATCGTTATTAGTTGCAAAACCTAAAGTATAAAGATATTTGATAATGAAAACCGCGGTTGTTCGGGTATTTCCCTCACCAAACGGATGAATTTGCCATATTCCTGAAGTAAACTTAGCCAACTGTTCCACTTTTTCACGTTTTGACAGGCCTTTATAATTAAACTTCTTTTCCTGCCCGAAATCATAATCAAGCGTTTCCATAATACTGTCAGCCCGACCATAAACAACCGTATCACCGTTTAATATCGGCTCTTTTTTAGTAATATCGTATGTGCGTATTTTGCCGGCAATGCCATCATCAAAAATTCCGCTGAACAAAACTTTATGAATGGAAATCAACTCTGCCGGGCTAAAAGAAAAAGTATGCGTGCTTAAAAGTTTTGCAATCCGTGCCGAAACTTCATCAGCCTCTTTTTCATTATGCTCTTTGAGGTTTTTTGCCGGATTTTGTTTGTAATACTGACTGACTTGCTCGCCAGCCTCATCAATGGAAATCTTTCCCTCAATATTGTCTTTTGCAACTTCAATCAGGTATTTGGACGGGGTCAGATTATCAACCTGCTGCAAACCAATGGCAATCCCCCAGTTTTCAGCTTTTTGTGATTTTTCCGGCTCACCCTGCTTTTTATACTCTTCAAAATGTTCCATAATACCTCCGACAACAACTGATTAAGTATAATCAAACAGACAGTAAAAATCAAGTTAACAAGAGAAATTATAAGCAATTTCAGCCCGCAAGCCTATTTATTTGTATTTCAAAAACTCCGGTTTCATTTTAATTATAGATTTCAAAAAACTTGAGATAAAGCAAAATATATTATACATTAAAGCTATTAGAGTAAAATAAAAGGATAGTACATAAATGACAGAAAATAATCAGATTGACATTAATTTGGAAAATAAA
>ENA-ORTS01000419-ORTS01000419.1-human-gut-metagenome-genome-assembly--contig:-NODE-419-length-34821-cov-6.938733_pt1 | contig 34821 bp, 30 predicted proteins | sample MGYA00241911_ERZ509186 | MGnify/ENA primary metagenome ERZ509186 (study PRJEB26280, sample SAMEA2338852) | human gut metagenome | biome: human gut; feature: human-associated habitat; material: faeces...
GCATTTTGCCGAGGCGAAGTATCTAAGACGAAGTCAAAGATTACGAATAAGCCGAATGCAAAAGCAAATTTTTATTGCATTTTGCCGAGGCGAAGTATCTAAGACAAAGTCAAAGATTACGAATAAGCCGAATGCAAAAGCAAATTTTTATTGCGTTTTGCCGAGGCGGAGTATCCAAAACGAAGTCAAAGATAGTGAAATTCCCCTTTCATTTGTCAGGAAAAAGCGACGATAGCACGGTTCGTCCGAAAAATCCACCCGGTACCGGACCTGCAGTCTGCCCGCTCCTGACAAAACGCAGCGAGGAGCCACCCGTTTCCGGGAACTCCTCGTCGATACTCTTTCCGAAAATACTACCGGCCAACCGTCTGGGCGAGAATCACACCGTATTGTGCGGGATCGAGCCCCAGCAACTCCAACAGCGCCTCTTCCTTGAAGCTGCCCCGTGTAATGGCCTTCAGACCGTTTCCGGCGGCATAAAGGTTCACGTTCTCCGTATATCCGCCCGCATCGGCCGCGCACCAGAAACGGATGCGGTCCACCGGCTGATTCCGGTCCGCATAAACGCTGTAATCGGCCACATACACCAAATTGAGCGGCGCAGTGTAAGCGAAATCCTGCATCGCGGTAAGCTCCCGACGATCTCCTTCGATGACCCGATTCAATACATTCGCTTTCGAATCGTAACGATACACACCTTCAGGCAGGAAAGCATAGACCCGAATGGGATAGAGCGCCATAGCCGAAGGCGCGGTAAGATGCCCATCCTCCCGGTTTACCCCGGCAGCAGCCCACAGTACACCCGAAAGTTCCTCCAGAGAGAGCATCTCCGGAGAAAAGTCGCGCGACGAGCTGCGCGCCGCAAGCGCTTCGTTGATAGTCAGTCCCATCTTGGGATCCGGCGTCTTCAATTCGATCCGCTCGCCCATTTCGACGGGCGTACGGACACTCTGCTTCACTCCGGTACCGCAGGCTGTCAATGCAACCAGCGCACACATCATCAAACTGCTTGTTTTCATAATCTTTACGGTTTTTACAAAAATAACCAAAATCCAGAATTTCCGGTATCCTGGCCGGAAAAATTTTCCGATATTCCGGCCTGCCGTTCCTGAAATGAAAGTCTGAGATGGAAAATATTCGGTCGTTTTTTTGGTTTTCAGGAAATAATATCTATCTTTGCACCACGATTCGAAACCCACACGAGTTTCAGTCGATGATGGTGCCATAGCTCAGATGGTAGAGCAAAGGACTGAAAATCCTTGTGTCCCTGGTTCGATTCCCGGTGGCACCACACAGAAAACCAGTCACTTACAGCCCTGTAGGTGACTGGTTTGTTTTTAGTCGGGCACACAATTTAGACACAAACCCAATCTAATTTCCCATTGCGGGATACCTCTCCTTCTTGCACTATTTTTCGCACTTTTTGGAATGAATCATTTCAATAAAGCTATTTTCCGACAGTGAGAATTGCTCTCCTCTTTTTTTAACGAATTTTCCCTTAATATAATTTGCATAATGTGCCGAACATACTGACTTTTGTCGCAGAGGCTGTGAAGTCGCAGCCCACCAGTTGCAGAACGATATAACCTTCATGTAATTGTTAGTGGGTCTGTTGGCGTCGGCTGACAGACCTTTTTTGTGCGAATATGATGATTTATTCGAAACCATATAGAACGAAAAAACATGAAAGAGAAAATTCTCGTAGCGCTGAAAACCAAGTATTCTAATTTGGGGTTCGGAGCGAAGGCTCTCGACGGAGTAGCCTCCATTTTGGAAAAATCCGTCACCGATGAATCGCAAATTGAAACCGCAGTCAGCGGGGTCGAACCTTTCCTTAAAGTTTTCCAGTCTGACGCTGATCGTGCACGCACCGAGTACAACGCACTGAAAGGACTGTATGACGAACTCAAGGCAAAGAGTGGGGCATCTCCTGCAAATGGGGGCGGGCAGGGCAAAAAAAACGAACCCGACGATGAGGAACCTGCGTGGTTCAAAGCCTACAAGAAGCAACAGGAGGAGCGTTACAACGCCAGCAAAGCGGAGAGCGATGCTCTGAAAGCTGAAAAGGCCAAGAACGACCGGGCCAATCTCATCTCCGCAAAGGCAAAAGAACTCGGTATTCCGGAGTGGCGCATGAAAGAGGGATTCGTCATCACCGACGATGCAGATGAAAAAACGATCGGCGACTACCTCGCAAACGTGCAGAAAAATCTGGTTACCGCAGGGCTGGAAGGGAAAGGTTCGGGATTCCCGATGTCCACGCCCGAAGCGCAGGGCAAAGAACTCGCAAAGGCGTGGGCTGAAACACTTCCGGACAAAGAGTAACCAAAACGTAAAATCATGGCAATCGTATTTGAAAAAACAAAAGTAAAGGGCGGTTTCCCCATATTCTGGCGCGGTGAGTTCGCCGTATTGCCGGGGGACTTCAAACTGAAGGGAACCTATCCCGAAGGGACAAAGATTCCCAAAGGTACGCCGATCAAGCTCGACTTCGACAACATGGAATGTTCCATATGCAAGAGTGCACGTGTTCTGTCGGGCGGCACAACCACTGCTCCACATGTCAAGAAGGGTTCCATGCTCCAAGTAGGAGATGCGGTTAAGGTCGGCGAGTCAAATTCGACCGTAAAAAGCATTGATACCAAAAATGCAGATTACGATGTGATCACGTTCGCAGCGGCCGTAACGGGTGCGACTGAAGGCGTAGATGTCCTCTCGGACGACAATCTGCCTGATGCAGTTGTCGAAACCGACATGGTCTATTCCGCCAATAACGGATTCCAGACCGTATCGGCCGGATATGCAGGTATCATCCTCAAGGATGTAGCCTATCCCGTCCCTGCTGCATGGCTTCAGGGTTACAGCCTGAAGAACAACCCCGAAATCAAGTATGTACGACAGTAAAAGAGGAGGTAAACAATGAACGAAGTATTTTATTCATCCATTTTCGGCGAACTGACTAAACAGGTGCAGATTCGCATCGATGCCGCCTCTGAACTGCGTAAGCGGCTATTCGACCAAAATATTTACGAGCGATTCCTCGACTGGGACACCCCCACCGTCGGACTGAACTTCGAGGAGTTGATCGGCTCGTACAATTTGAGCGTCGCCGCTGCAACGCTCGACTCCAAAGGTAAGGAGCCTATCATGGGAACCGAGGGACTGGAAACGATCAAGCAGAAGGTATTAACCCACCAGATGTCTTATTCGATGCCTATCGAAGAGTATCGTAAGGTGTTGCAGATTCTCGATTCGCGGATGCTGTCCGATTCGGCCAAGACACAGCAGCTCATCAATCTGATGTGGAACAATGTTACGAAGGTCGTGAACTCCGTGCAATCGAAACTGGACATCATCTTCCTCGGAGCATTGTCGAACAAAGGCGTATTCACGTTTGACGCGTCCAATAACCCAGAGGGTGGTGTGCGCGGTACGATCGACTACAAAATGCCGAGCGAGAACATTGCCACCGCGAAAACGTTATGGACGGATGGCAATAAAGATACGGTCGATACGCTGGAGGATATTCAAGCCATCCTCGATGCTGCACAGGACAAAGTTACGTTCGACCGCATTCTGCTCTCGCAGAAACGCCTGTCGTATATCCTCCGCAACAAGAAGATGAAGTTGGCGGTATTCGGTAGTGACAAGTCGTCCACACCGCTGTTGCTGGCGAACCTGAACGAGTTTATGCGTTCGAACGGATTCCCGACATTCGAAGTCATCCGCCGCATGACCCGTATTCAGGATAACGGTAAACTTACGGAGTATTCGCCGTGGAACGACAAGAACCTCGTGTTCGTACCTGCGGGCAAACTGGGCGTCATCAAGAACGCCTATGCCGACAACGAGCTGCGGCAAGAGCCGGGTGTCACCTACTCTAACTACGGACGCATCCGCATTTCACAGTGGGGCAAGGGCGAAACCGACAACTCTAACGGCGTAGAGTTCACGAAAGCACAGTCGCTGTCACTTCCGGTTATCACCGAAATCAACGGCATCTATTCGCTGACCGTAGAATCGTAGTTGTATGAAGAATTTCGAGGCAATATCGGCAAGTCTGTATCCTTACGATGTGGATCCTTTCCTCAAAGAAAAGGCCTGCATTGACGAGGGAATAGACACTCAAGCAGACTATACGGTAACCGATAAAATTAGCGTGGCAAAAGCCACAATCGCCATTCTGCGAAATCTCATTGTTCTTGCGAGTGAGAGCAACGGGGGCTATTCATTGTCGTACACGGACAAACTGGAAAAGCGCATTTTCCATATCGCAAAGGAAAACGGGCTGGACGATATTGCCGAAGAGTTCGATACTCGATCGAAAATTACCGACATTTCCGACCAATGGTAAGATTCCCCTATACGCTCGAAATGTGGTACGAGGAGGACGCCTCGCAAAATCCTGATGGTTCGTGGATCGAAGGTGCGCATGAATGGCGTGTCATCGGACGATGCAATGCCCGTCAGAATGGACGAGCACAGCAAATCAAAGGGCAAAACGGGGATGCCTTCCTCTACTCTTTCGAGGTTACGATGCCTGCAGATACACAGCCAATTCCTATCGGGACGAAAGTACGCATATTCGACAGCCGAGGATTCAACATCTTCGACCGTTCGCTCCGCACTGAGGCCAAACCGAAAGACAAGGACACGGCGTCGTATCCGGTACAGGGATTCTACAAAAGCGGACAACGTTACGAAAACACGAGATTATGGCTGTAAAGTGTACCAACTGGCGTGAGGTGGAACTTGAATTTGCGCGAGCAAAAGAAGAGTACGACCGAAAAGCTGTAGAATGGTTGTCGGCGTTGGGGGAAAGAGTGGTGAAGTACGCCCGCGAACACGGTAGTTATACCGATCACACGGGTAACCTACGCAACTCCATCGGGTATGTTGTGGTACAATACGGAAGAATCATTGCTGAATCTTTCAAGTATAACCGCCGTGTCAGACCGGACGGCAATCCTAAAGGGAACAAAGGTGCCGATGAAGCTCATGCCAAAGGGCTTGAACATGCCCGGTCTGTCGCCCGTGAACTTCCCGCTAACAAAACATATCTCGTATGGGTAGCCGGTATGGAATACGCGAAATATGTCGAGGCTAAAGGTTTCGACGTTCTCGAAGGGTCGGGAAACTGGGTGGAATCTACTGCTGAAAAACTCAAAGCGGAGTTCGCTCGATTCTTAAAATCGAAAAAGCGATGAACCTGACCTCTACGGAAATATTCAAACTCGTCTGGGATCGCATCCGGGATTCGCTGTTAGGGAAGACCGTGCCGATGATGTATGCGGACCACTACCCGAATAATCCTTCGGGAGAATTTATCGTCGTAGGCTCATTGTCAAATGTCGTCGGAGATTCGCAGGTGGCAACCGTAAATGTAAACATTTATGTACCGGACACAACACCGACAATCGGTCGTGAAGAGCAACGCTACCCCGATCGCAACCGTCTGAACGAACTAACTCGTCTCGCTTTCGATTCACTAGGATACTACCCTATCAACGAACGCTGGTTCTTTGATGTGAGCGATGAAACTCTTATTAGTGAGGAGGGGATCTCCTACACATTTTCAAACCTCAAAGTAAAACTTAAAAAATATTAAACATGGGACAAATAATCGGACTGAAAGCCGTTCATGCAGGTAATCCTCTCCCGAAAGGAGTAAAAGACGCTGAGGCTGCCGACTTAATGAAGGCTTTCACCAAAATCAGTCAGCCTTATAATGGTGGTGTTTCCACCAATTTCGCGATACCTTCCAGTAATGATTTTTATCGGGAAGGAGAAGCAGACCCATTTTACTCTGCAATCGACGAAACGACAGGCACAAAAGAAGTTACTTGGAATGTCGTAGATTTTGACGACGACACGATGGAATTTTACTTCGGAACTACAGAACCTGCAAAAGGCGAGATTTACGAAGGAGTAAAAGCATTCGTATTCGATTCCAAAAGTGGAGGCTCCATCGCTTTTGCAAGGTTAAAATATGTAGCGACATTGGGTGGTGGAATCAATAAAACCGACCCGCTCCAAATTCAAGTATCTGCGAAAGTTTTAGCTCCGGAACAAGGTGGTTATTCCTGGTGGCCGATTACAACTCCGGAATATACCAAGAGCGTTTTGTAAATTCTCTATCCCGCTGGAAAGCTGACGACTTGCATCACGTCTCGAGGACGGGGCGGGAGCAAAAACAATAGTTTATAATATGAAAAAAGAAGAAGTCGGCCGCCTTACAGAACAACGTGCACTTGACACACTGACTGAAAAAATTGAATCGTTCGAGATTGAAGGCAATGACAAAGAACAAATAACCCTTTACCTATACCCCCTCCAACTCGGACGACTCGCGATGATAAGTCGCCGACTAATAGACCTTGATCTGATTTTCGACGACGAACAGATGGAGGGTGCTGTTAAACGTATGTGGACCATATGCTCCGAAAAATCAAAAGAGGTGGCCGAAATAATCGCTATCGCCACACTTCGGACGCAACAAGAAATCGAAGATATGCTTAAAGAGCGGACAAAACTTATATACTGGTCCCCTACAATGGATACAACAGCTCTTACAAACATTTTGTCCACCATCGTATTTCAATCCTACTACGCGGATTTTATGAACGCTATTCGCTTGGTAAGAACGCTGCGGGTAATGATTTCCCCAACGACAACAGCGGAGCGGATAGCCACTACGGAGGGCGCAGTATCTGGGGACAAATAGATAATCTTATAAACCGCTATCATTGGACTCTTGAATATATTCTTTGGGGGATTTCATGGGCTAACGTACAGCTTATGATTTCCGACGCTCTAAAAACGGATTGTAAAAGTAAATCAACAACTAATATTCCCAACAATGAACAATCAAAAGTTCCCGATATAATTGACATGAACGATCCTAATGCAATGAACACACTTCTTCTGATGGCAGGAGGCAAACGATAACAAACGAAATAATTTATATGCTTGACAACATCCTAAAATCCGCGTCCGCACTCGGCGCCTGCGAACGACTGGACAAAGTGAAAAATTTTCACTCCCTGACCTCTCTGTTTTTTACGCCACAAGGACTTGAATTTTGCCATAAAAACAATTTCCCTCCGCTGGGAATATTTCAAGCTCACAAAAACGAAGTGAGTGATTGCAACATGTATGTGGATTGCGGATGCATAAGGCTCGACAAGCGAAAATACATTTGCTTAGTCGGCAATACGTCGGCTGAAATAGAAGCCTCGGGAGTAGATTTCGTCCACACTGTCATTCTTATGCATGGAGCCTCGGCCACAATCAACGCTTCGAATTATGCCGTAATAAAAGTCGTGAACATCAGCGGATCAAAGGTAGAAATCAATAAAGATAAAACCGTCATCGTATTATGAGTATAAACCTTACCGTAGTCATAGATAACGATGAAGCAATTCGCAAGTTCCGTGAACTTCAGAAAACGGCCAAAACCGTAACGTCCAGTGTCGTGACGGACGCCGACCGTATGGATATTGCAATGCGTCGCCTGGCTACCACCCTCGGACAAATCGGCGTCGGAGTGTCGCTTGCGGGGCTGGTGAAACAAATCGCGCAAACTCGTGGCGAGTTTCAACAGCTCGAAGTGGCCTTCGCAACTCTGCTCCAAAGTAAAGAAAAGGCTGATGCATTGATGTCACAAATGGTCGAACTGGCCGCCAAAACGCCGTTTGACCTGCAAGGCGTGGCCAGCGGCGCCCGCCAGCTTCTCGCATATGGATTCGCAGCAGCGGATATTACCAACACACTGACTCGGCTCGGTAATGTTGCGGCCGGTCTGGGACTGAACCTGCAAGACCTCACGTGGTTGTACGGCACGACGGCCGTACAGGGGCGTTTATACACACGTGACGTAATGCAGTTCCAAAGCCGAGGCATCGACCTCGCGGGAGAGTTGGCAACGCAACTCGGCAAGACCCGCGCAGAAATCTCACAGATGGTCACGGAAGGCAAAATAGGCTTTCCAGAGGTGCAGAAGGCTATTGAAAGCATGACGAACGAGGGCGGGAAGTTCCACAACCTGATGCAGGAGCAATCCAAAACCATTACGGGCCTCATCTCCAATCTCGGCGATGCTCTCGACATGATGTTCAACGACCTCGGCAAATCGCAGGAAGGCGTCATCACGGGTGTGCTCAAGGGTACGATTTCACTTGTCGAGAATTACCAAAAGGTATTGGATATTCTAATTCCGTTGGTATCGGCATACGGTGCCTACAAAGCAACATTGATCTTGACCGCAGCGGCACAAAAAATAGTTGTAACCGCAGCAAATATCAAAGCATTTTTTGATTTGGCGAAAGGTATAACCGCCGCAAAGGATGCACAGTTGTTATTTAATACGGCGTTTAATGCTAATCCGCTCGGGTTGGCTTTGAGTGTCCTTACCGCTATTGGGATCGCCGTATGGAAATATTCAGACGGGATATATAGCGCGGCAAAATCCCAAAAGCAGCTGAATGACAGTATAGCCGAAGCGGCAAGTTCTGCGGCAGTAGAACAATCGGAGTTAGGCAGGCTTAAAGGGAAATTACAAGCGGCAAAGGAGGGAACGGAAGAATATAACAAAATTCGTAACGAAATAATAGAAAAATTCGGTAAATATGACGCCGGACTAAAAGCCGAAACACTTACGGTTGAAACTCTCGCTCAAAAATATAACAGTCTTACTGATGCAATATTGCAATCTTATAACGCTCGTCAATACGAAAAATTCTCACGGGAGCAGACTGATTTGTTCGAGCAAACGGCAACCAAAAGCTATGACAAAATTTTCAACAAACTTATAAAAAAATACGGCGATGAATTGGGTACGCAGTATGGCGTTGAATTACAAAAAGCCATAAGCGATGGTTCGATAAAAGTTCTTCAAAATTCGGCGGGGATATTACGTATAAGTGGATTGAAAGATTTTGAAGCAACAATAGGCGGAGCATTGGGGCTAACAACCCAATTTGAAGTATATACGGGACGTGTCGCAAAACTTATAGCGAATATAGTTGAAGCACAAGAGGTACTGCGTGAAACAGATGATTTGGCCCGCAAACGATTCGGTATTACAGCTCCAACACCCCAAAGTTCTACAAATACCGAAACACCAGAACAGCCCCAAGAAGTACGCAACAAATCCTATTGGGAAGGACAGAAGAAGGAGGCGGAGGCAGCTCTCGAAGCGATGGACGTTTCATTGAAAGGGACAGCGAAATGGAATGAGCTGATCGCCAAAATCGCCGAATACGATTCGAAAATTAAACAATACAGCGTTTCGGGCAAAACGGTGACGGATGCCGCCAAAGCCCAGAAAAAGCTATCCGATCTTATTCTCGCCAATGATAAAGCCCTTCAGCAATCGCGCATCGATATTTTGAAAGATGGCAAGCAGAAAGAGCTGGCCGAAATAGACTTGCGCACAAAAGAGGAAATGAACAAACTCGAGCAGGATAAATCGAAACTTAAAGCCGCGCAGGGTGGAATCATAACTGCAGATCAAACAAAATATTTTCAGGAAAGGCAATCGAATATTCAGCAAAAAAATGCCGATGACCGAGCTGCCATAGAACTGAAATACGCCCAAGAGCTTGACAAGATATACAAGCAGATCACCGATGACACGCTCTCGGAAGAAGATCGCCGCATCAAAGGCATAAAAGACAAATACGAGGAGTTCCGCAAGTGGGTAGAAGATGCTCTGAAGGCTGGAAATATCACCAAAGAGCAAGCGACCGATTTGGGTATCAAGATCGACCAAGCGGAAATTGCGGCCAGCCTAAATACCATTGTCGAGAAATACGGTACGATGGAGGATAAGATTGCCAAGATACGCGAGAAACACGCCAAAGACAGGGAAACAGCAACAAAGAACGGCCGCTCCGACCTTATTCCTCAAATCGACAAACATGAAACAGAGGAAATCGGACAAATCAAGGTGGACGAACTGATGAAAACCGATGACTGGATTAATCTGTTCCAAAACCTCGACGCCCTATCAAGCAGAGAGATACGGCGTATTATAGACAATATCAACGAACAACTCAAAAATGCCGATTTTGATCCGATAAACCTCAAAGCAATAACAGATCAACTCGATCAGGCCGCAGAAACAGCCGTAAAAAAGAATCCGTTTTCTAATGTCGTAACCGGATTTCGCGACTATAAAAAAGCCATGCAAGAAGCTGTCCGGCTGCGAGAGAAATACAACCAGACACAAAAGGAATCCGACAAGCAGGCCGCAGATCAAGCCGAGCTGAATGCTATCACAAAAAAACAGAAAGCATGGCAAAATGCACAAGCCGCTGCAGCTGAAACTTCCCAACTTATTGGGGCTGTTTCCGGCATGTTGGGGAATATGGGTGTAGATGTTCCCGCTGAAGTAGAAGGATTAATGGGTGCATTAGATTCATTTGCATCAATGGATATTACCAAGCCATTCTCTATTGTAACCGGCGCTATTGGAGGCATAGCGAATTTAATAGGCGGCATTTTCGGAGGCGGAGATCGACGAAAAGAACGTAACATTCAGCGCTTACAAGATCAAATTGATGCTCTCGAAAAATCATATGATGAACTCGGGGAGGCCATTGAAGAGGCATACTCTACAGATGCTTCTGAACTTATCGAACAACAGAATGAATTACTCGAACAGCAAAAAATATTGATACAAAATCAAATAGCAGAAGAGCGTAGTAAAAAAGACACGGATGAAGAACGAATCAAAGAATGGGAAAATCAAATCGATGAGATAAATAAACAAATAGAAGAAAATAAGGAAAAGGCCTTAGATGCAATTTTTGGCGAAGATCTAAAATCTGCGATTGACAATTTCGCGACAGCTTACGCCGATGCATGGGCAAACGGGGAAGATCGGGCAAGAACCGCACGAGATGTGGTTCGGAATATGATGCGTCAAATGGTAATAGAAAGTATTAAATCTGCCATACAATCTTCCGAAGCCATGAAGAAATTTCGCGAGAAATTGCAAGAGTTCTGGTTAGATGGGGTATTTTCAGCCGAGGAACAAGAGGAGGCCTATAAAATGGCTGATGACTTACAAAAATATTTAGATGATAAATATGGATGGGCAGGTTCTCTGCTATCCGACAATCAGGCATCTACCCAGAATGCTACTTCACGCGGTTTTCAGGCAATGTCCCAAGACACAGGCGACGAACTCAACGGTCGCTTTACTGACATGCAAGGTAAAATGAACATCCTTGTCAATGGTATGGAGCTGCTTCGATCGATCAATATGGATACGCGTAATGTGACTTTCGACATCCGAGATATTATGATTCAATTGAATGGTAATGTCGCAGATATTCGAACATACACCCGCATATTGCCTGCAATGGGCGAAACTCTTGTTGCAATAAATCGAAAACTTGATAACCTATAAAACATGCCAACAACAGAAGTAACTATAAATAACAAACCGTTATCTACAATGGGAGTTGCCATGCTTTCAGGAGCATATGCAGCCCTCCTTACACCTCCATCTCTCAAAGAATTTGTCGAAAATGACGATCCAACACAAAACGGAATAGATATTATTGTTCCGGATTCACCGGTTGTAAATGAACGTGACGTAACATTGACATTTTTGATCAAAGGAACATCACAAGAGGCATTTTTATCTAACTATGCTGCTTTTGTTGCAGAATTACACAAAGGAACCGTAACACTATATGTCCCGGATTTAGGCAATACGTATAATCTTTTATATAGCAACAGCACTCAATTTGAAAATTATCGATTGAATGCCTGTAAATTAGCAGTGAAATTCCGAGAACCCAACCCCGCAGATCGGGCGGCACGCGAATAGGAAAGGACGGGAATCTATCCCAGCCTTTTACTCGCTTCTGCTATTCATCGTAAAATGATGCGTTAGCCCCTCCCCATCCTTATCAAATCAATTGCAGTTCTTCTCCAATCTTACGAATTTCGCTCTTTATCATTTCCATACGTTAGGACAATAAACGTGTATTCGGCTACGTTTTCATAGTGCAACTAAAAAGTTGGCAAAAAATTTGCACCTCGAAAAAACGTGTATTATATTTGCATCATATAATGAAATATAGACGTACGGGTCTATCCGTAACCACGAATATCGAACATAAAGGATACAATAAGACCGTCATAATATTACATGGCGGTCTTTTTATTTATTGACAATATAAAAAACTTACGTTTATGAAAAAATTTCATTCGGCTCTTTTTGACTTTTGTTGGTTCCCTAATTATGACGCATCTATTGAATATCTTGCGAATAATATAGCAGATCCGGAACCATGGGATTTCTCAGATGCTACGCAAGCCAAATATTCCATTTTGAAAAGTTATATCGAACATACTTTCCGCAAAATTAAATCTGAAAATAAAATATCCTTTTCTTCTGATAACAATTTTGCATGTTTCAATACTGGACTTGTAACTGCAAATTTGGAAAGCATATTTGCTCTTGCTGAACGCAACAATAGGCCAGATGTAGCCGAGAAAGGTTTATCGCCTTATGTTTTCAAGGCATTTGTCAGGGAAAGCGATATTCAGCTAATTAGCAAATTCGGCGATAATATTCCGGACATTGCTGATTTTTTCCAGAAACCCGAGGATTTGATTTTCAATCCTCAATGCAGGGTAGTCCCTCAAATCGACCATATCATTGCGGACAACATGGACAGATTTCCTGCACACATGCAAGGGCTGAGTTCAGACGAAATGCGCAGAAGACTCGTTGGCGCGATTAATGAAGCCCAAAAAAAAGCAAGGTCAAATTACAAAATAGCTGTCCCCCAGTATTACGAAGGGAAAATACAACTTCTGTTGCCCTTATGCCTTACCCCTGGATCACCCAATCCGGATTTAGCTTTAGCCACGCATAAAATAGGGAATAATACCTATACAGCGCGCACATGCTTAACATTGAAGATGGCATATAACAACGCTCGTCTAATCGTTAAGCCGCAAAGTTCATGGCTTAAACCTTAAAATACGGATGGAAGCAACCCCCTCTTGCCCCGGTCAAAAGACCGGGGCGTTTTTCTGTATTTTTTCTTAAAATTACTTGCATAATGTGCCGAAACCCCACACTTTTGTATCGACCCTGTGATGGCACAGGATACATATATCGACGAAATGACAATATACAACCCTTCCGGTAAAGCGATATACGATGCGCCCGTAACAACGAGTGCCATTATCAAATACGCACTTATGGGGGATTATTACATCGAACTCCCCTTTAGTTTGCTTACCCCGCTGGATTTCCCCCTCGGATCATACATCACCTACAAAGGCCGCAAATTCGAAATCATGTCGGAGGTTTATCCGGATTTCGACAACAAAACCGGCGGCTACAAATACACGCTTCAGTTCCAGGCGCAGCAAAACCACATGAAAAATTTCATCTGCTTCTGGCTGGGAGGCGATAATCCTGAAGCTGTATTCCACAACACGACAGACTTGGCATCCTTCGGGGCGCTCATCGTCGCCAACATGAACAAGGCACTGGGAGGAAACAACTGGCAGATGGGAAGTGTAAATGTCGAACATCCGGAAACCAACAAGCTCGTATCGTTCAATGGCGATACCTGTTGGGATGCCTTATCATCCATTGCCGAGACTTTCGATGTCGAATGGTGGACCGAGGAGAACGGCAGTATCGTAACCCTGCATTTCGGAAAACTGAACTTCGGAACGCCGGAAACATTCAAACGCGGAGAAGTCGTCAAAAGCATCCCGGCCAAGAAAGGGGACGATTCCGAATACGGGACCCGTTTCTATGTATTCGGCTCCACGCGCAACCTGACGAAAGAATACGGACAATCCGAACAGGGCGGCGTAACGAACCACGTTTCCGAAGTCCGGTTACGGCTTCCGGATGGGCAGCAATACATAGACGCACGTCCCGGACTTACAAAAAACGAAATCAAGGAAGTCGTAGTGTTTTTCGACGACATCTACCCGAAGAACACGGAAACCGTCACTTCGGTAGAAACTATCGATCGGACAATCATTGAAGGGCAGACCGACAAGGCATACGTCATGGTATGCAACGACACGCCATTTCTACCTTCAGACGTAATCGAAGGAGAAACGCTGGGGGCACATTTTACGAGCGGCGATTTGATCGGCTGGGATTTCGAACTCGCCCTTATCGACGACAATGGCGACAATATCGACCCCGCGACCTGGAAACCCGAAGACGGATTCAACAAGAAATTTGAAATCATCGCCCAAGTCGAAACGTCCGGCGAAAGTCAGCAGATTATACCGAATGAAAACATGCGTCCTCGTGGAAAAGATGATGACCGAGGGCCTGACACTTTCGTACTCACAGGCGTCAAACTCCCCCAGCAACGCATAGACGAAGCAGAACAAGAACTTCTTAATGCCGGCACTTCCTATGCTGCCAAACATAGCAGCGACACGACAGTCTATGACTGTGAAACGAATCCCGTGTATTGTACACACAACGAAAAAAACTACGAAGCAGGACAGGCTGTACGATTAATGGGTCCTCAATTCGGTATAGACGGTCGTCTTTCCCGGATTCAAGGTTATGAAAAAAAACTATACAACGAGTACATCGCAACCTATACGGTAGGCGACAATACACCTTATTCCCGCCTGGGCAGTATTGAATCGGACGTGAAAGCATCGCTCTATTCCCAACGTATAGGCATTGCGGAGAATGGAGCGGCTATATATCTAATCACCCGATACGATAATACTTTTCCGACCGATACAAATGCTTATTCTGCACGAAGGGCAATATGGGAGTTTGCCAACAAGCAGGCACCCGATACGTTCAAGGGTAGAATGACTTTCAACGCAGGGGCACAATTTGGACCATCATATGCCTCCGGTATTACCGGAGTGGGCGGGTTTATAAATGAAAAAGGCGCCGGCGAGCTGGAGAGCCTCTTCATCCGCCGTTTTCTGGAGGTTCCGGAGCTTCGGTACAACCGCGTGGGCATCAGCGTCGGGGACGACTGGAGCGCTCCGGGCGCCGGGGTGATCGAGAGCGTGGACAAGGAGCAGAAGCTCGTAACGCTCAAACTCGAAGAGGGCGAGATCGGCGCCGTAGCTGTCGGAGATATATGTATGGGCATCTTCCACGACTTCGACCCGTCGAACAATGCGACGGCAGATTCCGACGACGGCCGAGGCAACCGCACTTTCGCAGGCTTCGCCACGGTCTATTTCCGTATCACGGAAGTCCTGGGCGACCGTAACGAGCAGTTCCGCTACGAGCTGCGCCCCCTGTCGGCCACCTTTACCAAGCAGATCGATCCGATGGAATCGATGACCTTCGTGGCCTACGGCTCGTTCACGAATACCGCCCGGCGGAGCTCGCGCTACTCGACGCGCACCTACCAGCGTTATCTCCGCAATGTCAGCGACTGGGAGTTTACGGCCGAGAATATCGCCGCGCAGTTCGGCGACCTTACGAACCTCTCCGTCTTCGGGATCCAGATGTCGGGCTATTCGGCCTATCTGGATAATATCTATCTGCAAGGTATGATCAGCAGCCTGGACAAGAAGGCGCTGCTGGACACCCGGAGCAAGCTGTTCCGGCTGGTAGGCGACAACGGCGTCGGCGTGGCCTTCACCCCGGAGGCAGGCTGGAAGCAAGGCAAGCTCTACGACCCCGCGACGGGACAGTTCCAGAAGGAGTTCGACATCGAACAGATCGATCAGACGGCCACCGAAGCCCAGGCCACTGCCAATTCCGCCGATCGCAAAGCTCAGCAAGCCAAAGATTACATCGATAACACGCTGCCCGGCGAATTGTCCGAGATCAACAAACGGCTGGACGGTGTCGTGGAAAACTGGTTCTATCCCTATACTCCCTCGCTTTACAATGAACCGGCCCAAACATGGATAGCGGACGGCGAGCAGGAAAACCATATCGGCGACACGTTCACCAATACGCTGCCCGCGAATTTCGACCCGACGGACGCAGGCTGTTGGGAGCAGGGCAGCATCGGTGCATCCTATATCGACGGCATTAAGACCTGGGATCAGATCAAAATCGCCGACAGCACCCGCATCCGGCTCAAAACTCCGGTCGGAGGAATACCCAAAGGCGCCGTACTGTCGGTGGGCGAAGGCTATACGATGGGTTACAATCCGATAGCGTCATCCGGAGCGGTTATAGCAAGTTACGTATGGAGCCAGAGCTATACCGTCGGAAGCGACAATCCCTACATAGCTTTTGTCATCCGCAAAACCGATAATGCCAAAATCACTCCGGCGGAATACCCGCAGATTCACTTCACCATATCGAGCGACGAGACGACGAACCCCGATGCGGGCAAATCGTGGCGGTGGGTAAAAGAAGAGGACGGAACCTATAAATGGACGCCGATCGCCGACAGCGATGCGGTAAAGGCCCTGCAAGAGGCGGCGCGGGCGCAGGACACGGCCGATGCCAAACGTCGTGTATTCGTCGTAACACCGACTACACCCTACGATGTGGGTGACATCTGGACGCAGGGCGAAGGTGGCGACATCATGCGCTGTATCGAATCCCGTGCAACGGGTAATTTCGAGAGCTCGGATTGGGACAAAGCATCTAAATACACCGATGATACGGCAGCCAACGAAGCCAAAGACGAGATTGCTAATCTTCAGTTCGGCGCCCGCAACTATATAGCCCGACAATTCCTCTATGCGTGGAACAGCGCCAAAGAGGGTGTTTCGGACGTGGTGACTTCGGGATCGGACGCAGACGGAGCCTACATGAAGATCGATGCCAACAAAGCGAGCAATGCAGGGGTAGCTATTGCGGCTACGAGCCAGATCGTAAACTGGACGGATTGCTTCGGGGGTAAGATCACCTACAAGGCCGGCATGTCCTATGTCTTCAAGGCACGCATCAAACTGCCGGAAACCAAGACCGGCTGCGTGTTCTGTGCCGTTTATGAAGACGGATACGACATTATATCACGCCCGCCATCTGCTCCATATTCTGATGTGTATGAAGCCGTTTATACGACCAAATCCGGAAAGTCCTTGTTAAAAATCGTACTTTACGTCGATTATTGGCGACCGATTTACATTTACGACATCCAGCTCACGGAAGGCAACAAGGCCCCCACGGGATACATCACGGCCGAAGAGGATGTGCAGGCGCAGATCGAGCAGGTGAAGCTGGATGTGGACTACATTGCCTCGGATTCGAGCCTGACGCCATCCGACAAACAGCAGGTGGCTAATGAATGGGTGCGGATTCAAGGCGAATACTGGAGCATCATGGCGAATGCCGAAAAGTATGATGTCCCCACGGATTCATTTACGGTCTATTTCCAGGCACTCGAAGATTATCTCACGCCCCTGCTGGCCGATATGAGTACGACATCCGAGATAACCGGCACCGAGTTCAGAAAAGTATTCTCCGATTATTATGAAATAAGCAGCAACATGTCGGACTTGATCGACGACGCGATAGACGAATCCATCAAATCGACAGAGTACCTCAAGAAGGCTATGGAAGACGGAAGTACCGAGGTGAAAGGCGGTCTGATAATGACCAATGTGATGTTGCTGAAAAATGCTGAAGGCGACGTGACGGCCGGCGTGAGCGGCTTGCAGGAAGACGATGTGCCCTTCTGGTCGGGAGCCGACTACACAAACCGGAAAAAAGCCGTGTTCAGAGTACACGCCGACGGGGAAGTACACGCAACCAAAGGAACCGTCGGAATCCTGCAGGTCAAAAACGATTCCGTAGAGGTGAGCGATGCGGCCGCAAGCGGAGATAAAATCATACTCACCCCATACAGAATTACGTCCATATCGCAGGTTCTGGGTGCTGTGAGTGTACCGGGTGTCATAGAAACGAAAGAAGTGAGCGCACTGGCTACGGGACAAAGCAATCCTTTTGTCCGAAATGTTTACGAGTCAAGTCCGCCGTTTACCTGTGGGCAGGGAGTACAGATGTCAGCCCGGATTACAGCCCGCATCACAGGCAATGCCGAAGGAGGTGGCGGGGGCGTAAAGATCGAGGTGGTAAACGCTTTGACGGGGAAAGCCGATCCCCTGTACCGAAACAGCACGGCTGAAGCCCAAAACACGAATTTGAATATCGACGAGACGATTTCATATCTTTTCACTGGAGCAGCCCAGAAGTACTACATCCGGATTACGGTCGAAGCATCGGCAGCCGGAAAACTTACGGCCTCTGCAACGATGAATGCCGCCCAATTCAACTTCGTGAAAGACATCCGCAAGAACCTGATCGCTCCCAACGGAGTAGCCGTTGTGAAAGGATCGAGCAACTATGCGGTATTCACGGGAGATATTTTCGAAGTCCTGATCGGAAAAGCCGGATTACGTATTCAAAACGGATATGTATATAAGAAAGATACCGACCATACGACATGGACAAAGATTTGAGAACCGCCATTGGAGACAGTCGTAAATTAATTGAAGAATTTTTAATGGCTGCGATGGACCATGTATGGAATACGTCGGTTGTCGGCAGAAAAGTGAAAGACGAAGTAGACGGTCAGCATCGAATCTGACAAATAAAGTCCTTCGGGGGAGGACACAAAAAATCCCCCGGTTTGTTAGCAGTCATCTCACCTACATACCAACAAATGCACGATTACTCGCAGCGACCGGGGGATAAAACCTCCTGCTGCGAGTAATTTTTTGTGTCGTTTCCTGTACAGGGGACGGCTGGTATGTAGATGAGATACGCAAAGATACTAATTTTAATAAAATAGCAAACTATGAGAACCCCTATTTCCTACTATGGCGGCAAACAGACAATGCTCAAGCACATTTTGCCTTTGATCCCGTCGCATAAGATCTATACAGAGGCATTTTGCGGCGGTGCGGCCGTCTTGTTCGCCAAACGGCCCTCCGAAGCTGAAATCATCAATGACATCAACATGGAGTTGACAAACTTCTACTGGTGTATGCAAGTTTACTATTCAGACCTCAAACACGAGATTAACAAAACACTACACAGCCGGGACCTGCACGCCCATGCCGGACATATCAACTCTTATCCGCAGTTCTTTACTCCCGTCGAACGGGCATGGGCCGTATGGGTGCTCTGTAAAATGTCGTTTGCGTCAATGATGGACGGGACATTTGGATATGACTTCAGCGGCACAATGACCAAGAAACTGCGTAACGCGAAGGATGAGTTCACAGAGCGGCTTTGTCAGCGGCTCGAACGAGTGACTATTGAGAACCGAAACGCTCTCGACGTGATCGACTGCTACGATGCTCCCGATACCTTTCATTTCGTCGATCCGCCTTATGTGAACTCCGATTGCGGACACTATGAGGATACATTCAACGAACAGAATATGGAGCAACTCTTGCAATTGCTTGAAACCGTCAAGGGAAAGTTTATGCTCACGATGTTCCCGTTCGATATGATCGACCGGTATGCCCGGAAGAACGGATGGATTATCCATCGTATCGAGCGGACGATCAGTGCCTCGAAATCAAATCGCCGCAGACAAGAGGAGTGGATGGTCTGCAACTACGAGGAACGGGCACAGGCATCTCTGTTCCAGGGTGAGTATTTAGGCGAATAGATGGAGCTGGTATTGATTCATCTTGAAATAAAAAACCGTTCGAGCGGCAGTTAAACGCCATTCGAACGGTATGTTTTCTTGATTCGCTTTACATATTTCCCGCGATATGTAAACGGATCGTGCATTTGCTTTACATATATTCTGCGCGTGTGCGAAATTTCAGTCGCTTTTCGTTTTGGATTACTTCAACCCTCTAAAAGTCGCATCTGGTTCTGAACTTCGTCGCATCTCGTTTTGCCGATTATAGGAAACTGTCGGCCCTCGACCGTCTGGCGTATATCGGCAGGCGGGGCATGGGGGCGCTGGAATTTCTGCCTCCGGCAGCCGAAGAGATGGAACAACCGTTCAAGGTCGAGATAGCCGACCTCTACAAGCTGGCCCAATCGGCGTTGAACGAGGCGAAGGACTTCAAGGTCGAGATACAGCCGGACTTCATGATCGAGAGCCTGTTCAAGGTAGGTACGTCCGCCGGAGGACGCAGGCCGAAAGCGATCATCAACCTCAATCCGGAAACGCACGAATGCTACTCCGGTCAGGTAGCGCCCCCACAGCCCGGATACATCCCCATGATTATCAAGTTCGACGAGCATTCGGATATTCCCACTACGCGCATTGAGTACAGCTATTATCTCATGGCGAAGGATGCCGGGCTGAACATGATGCCGTCGTATCTGGTGGAGGGCGAGCAGACCGCCCATTTCCTGACCGAACGGTTTGACCGCCGGGGAGGGAAAAAGGTACATGTGCAGACGTTGGCCGCCATGCAGCCCTCTTCCGACAGTTACGAAAGCCTGTTCGACACCGCCTGCCGTATCGGCATTTTGCCGGCAGAACTCAAGCAGTTGTTTCTTCTGACGGTCATGAATGTGCTGGGAGGAAACGTGGACGACCACAACAAGAATTTCGGCTTCCTGATGGGCGACGACGGGGTGTGGCATGCCGCGCCGGCATACGACTTCACGTTTTCCGTTGATCCGTCCGCACCGGGTTATATGAACCGCCATTGCATGACCATAGGCAACAAGAACTCCGACATCGGACGAGGCGACCTGCTGGAACTGGCCGGGCGTTACAACATCAAGGGGGCTGACGCCATCATAGAAAAAGCCATCGGCGTCGTTTCCGACTACGACCGGTATGCGGAACGGGCAGGCGTCAGCGGATATTGGTGCAGCCGGATAAAAGAGGAAACGGGCTACCGGATAGAAAACATGTCCGACGTAGCACGCCACCGAGGAATCGGACGGTAGCCGGGAGAACCGGATTCCGATATGAGGGAGAAAAGAGAAAGGAATGGGGACGCATCCTGCGGTCGTGGTTTCGCCCGCATTCGTGTATGAAACCGTAAGCATAAAGCCCGAAGAACGCGGCACATCGGTAGAGTTGATTTTTCAACCTTTTTCTATATAAGAAATATATTATTTGCACACAAAATCAACTTTCCCAATTTTGAGACAAAAAATATTATCTTTGCGGTTGAAATAGAAAACACATAATATACTGTGGATATAGAACAAAGAAGCAAAATAAACCAGTTGTTGCTTTCCGCCACTCCGAAAGGACTGTTGTTTTCCGCATGGCTGAAAAAGAACGGTTATTCCGACCAGTTGATAAAAAGGTATCGGGAGTCTGGCTGGCTTGCGATGTTGTCAAAGGGAGTCATGTATCGCACGGGAGACACTTTGTCGGCATACGCCGCCTTGTCTTGCTACAACAGGCAATTAGGCAAGACGTTCCGCGTTGCGGCGCATTCCGCGTTGGAACTGTTCGGTTTCAACCACTATGTGCCTATGGGCAAACCGCTGCTGATGGTAGCGCACGGCAAACAGCGTATTCCAGAATGGATACGCACCGATGTTTTCGACAGGGTAATAAAAACGTTTTCTACCGATACGTTTCCAGAGCCGCAAGTTACGACGATTGTGAAAGACGGGGTGGACTTGCCGGTTTCCACTCCCGAGCAGGCGTTCTTGGAGTGCCTGTTACTTGCGCCGCAACAATACTCCTACATGGACTTGTACTATATCATGGAGCAACTGACAACGCTGCGTCCCGATATGGTACAGCGGCTACTCGAAACGACCAAAAGCCTTAAAGTAAAGCGCATGTTCCTCTACATGGCAGAAAAGGCCGGACACTATTGGTATGATACGCTCGACACATCGAAAATGGAGCTGGGAACCTCCAAATTGCAACTGGCAACAACCGGGGCCTATATCTCCAAATACAAAATAACCGTACCCAAAGAACTGAACGAATATGAATGACATCTATAAAAAACAAGTGGCATTGCTGATACGCATTATGCCGTCCGTATATCGAATCAAAGATTTCGCCGTGCATGGCGGAACGGCCATCAACCTGTTCCATAAGAATATGCCGCGCTATTCAGTCGATATAGACCTCACTTATATTCCCATACAGGAGAGGAACGAGAGTCTGGAAGCCATCAACAGCCACCTGCGGACGCTGAAAAACAGCATAGAGAAATCCATACCGGGTATCAAAGTGATTCACAAGCCGAATGTCTGGAAATTGCAGTGTACTCTGGACGGCGCAACCGTCAAAATCGAAGTGAACGGGACAAAGCGGGGGCTCATCGGGGAAACGGAGGAGAAAACGCTGTGCCAACGAGCGGAAACGGAGTTCAATATGACCTGCAAAGCACGTACCGTCTCCTATTCGCAGCTTTACGGGGGTAAGATTGCAGCGGCATTGAGCCGGCAACACCCACGCGATCTGTTCGATTGCAAGTATATGAAAATAGCATCGTTCGATGATGTCAAGGACGGCTTCATACTTTGCCTGACAGGGAGCGACAAGCCTGTCATCGAATCATTACAGCCGAATGCCATCGACCAGACGGAGGCATTGGAAAACCAGTTTGAGGGAATGTCCGATACGCCGTTTACCTACCCGGATTATGAGGAGGCGAGGCACAAGCTCATTCGGCAGGTAAACGATAGCATGACCGAAACGGACAGGGAGTTTCTTCTGTCATTCGAAAACGGCGAACCCGATTGGGAAAAATGCTGTGCCGGAGATTTAAGCCGCTATCCGTCCGTGAAATGGAAATTACAGAATATCGCCAAACTCAAAATGAGCAATCCCCAAAAACACAAGGAGGGAGTGGAAAAACTACGGGCTTTTTTATTTCCGGAACAACGGTAAGCCTTCAACTCTTGAATTTGTATAATGGATGTCTGAGGGAAAAAGAGGGAAAGGAAGCAGAGGGGGGATAAAGGAACAAAAACCAGACAAGAAAACAACCCAAGAAAACACTACAAGAAAGCCCAATAAGCAAGATTTGAGAAAAGAGGAAATTTTGAAGTTCTGCATCGAACCGAAATCGTTGTTTGATATAATGCAGCACGTAAACCTCAAAGCCAGAAAAAACGTGATGAACGTCTATATCAATCCAATGCTTGCCGCAGGGGTGCTGAAGATGACGGAGCCGGACAACCCGACAAGCCGTAACCAGATGTATGTAACGGCAGAGGAAGCCCCGGAACATGGCGAAGCGTGAGCTTGCGAAGTTGCGACATGAGGGAGATAAAAAAAGAAGCTACAAGTTGCCGCAGCCAAAATGATACGCACCATGCCATGTGTGTCTGTCCCCGACATTTGTAGAAAAGGCGCTGTTCTTCTGTTTATCTTGGAGCTATAACGGGACGTCCCGCATCCGGTGCTATCGGTCGCAAACGAAAACACCGCCCCACTGTGTGGTGCGGGCGGTGTGAACTGTTGGCGGTGGCTTGTCAGGCGTGCTGTCCGCTCAACAGCAGGGCGCGTTGCTGCTCGCAGAAGCGGTCGTACTCGGCTTGGTCGGTACCGCTCTCGATAGCGCGGTCGATCACGTCTCCCAGTTCGTCGAAGCATACCTCGTCGTTGACACACTCCACCGCGGCGCCCTTCTGAAGGTAGACTTCGTAATAATCCGCGCCGTTGAGCGCTACAATAACATACCCGGTGTGCAGGCGGCCGTTGACTTCGATCTGCAACGCCGGCATGTCCTTATAGACGGTGGCGGCAAAACCTTCGACACCCCACGACATGAGAACGGGCATAGGTGTCAGCGATACCAACTGTTCGCGGATGGTCCGCGCGATTTCCATAACATACTCTTTTTCCATAACTTTGATATTTAGATGATTGTTTTCAGTCGAACCATTCGGGGTTGCTCTCTTTGAGCACAGCGATCAATTCATCTTCAGGCAGTCTGAGACTGGCAGTATCCGTGAAGTAGAACACTTCATCGTATCGCTGCCGGGCTTCATCATTGACAAAGCCTTCGTTCTGGTCACTGAAGCTGCCCTGCTGGAGGGCATCGAACAGATCGGTCGGGCCGATAATCAATTCGTCGTCTTCATTCGATTTTACCATGCGCATACATAGGCGATGCCGTCGAATTGCAATTCTCTTGTTCTCATACGCCTGTTATTTCAATGGAATGTGTCTTCCGTTCGCTCTGAGGTATTCCATGATTCGCTTCGCCTCCTCGTGCGACGCACGGTTGCGGTCGTCGTAACGGCGGGTTTCGTCCGCCATGACTTTGATGCACTCCTTAATCAGCCGATAGAGGCTTTGCTGAAGCGTCGGGTGCATGTCCGGAATAGCGGCCGCAAAGCGTGCGGGATTGAAGGCATAACTGTTGACCGCCATTTCCCACTCTTTGGCAAGGCGGTACTCTTTGCTCTCTCTAATGTCTTGTTCCATAGTCTTGAATGTTAGGTAATTCGTTTCTTTTTCTTCCCTCTGTTCGGCATCCCTTTCCGGAACCGTTCGGGTTTTACGGCGCTTCGAGGGGCTGACAGACAAGCCCTTTCCGACGCTTTTTCCGGAAAATTACACTTGCGCTGAAAGGAAGAATTTTCCCGGAAATGCACTTCAAAGCGGCGGAACCGGCGCGGCAGCCAACCTTTGCGACCGAAAAAACCGACCGGGGACGGGAAGATGGATGAACGGCAGGGGACCTGAAAACGGTAGAAAAGGAAATTGCCACACAGGTGGAGTGCGTGAACGACACCCGTGCCCGATAAAAAAGGCAGGCCGGGGACCGGCGAGACGAAAAAAGAGGACGGAAATCCGTCCTCTCTCCATTCATGCGGAAGTTTTCCGGGGAATCCGGCTCCTCACTCCTTGTCCTTGAGGTTGCAAAGCGGAACCCATACCGCATTCTCCCCGAAATCCTTGATACCGCGCTCGTCCAGAATCGCTTCGTTCAGGCTATCGAGAGCCTCGTCAGGCTCGTCGGGGAAAAGATACGGTTGCGATTCCGGCCAGCGGAGCGGCTTGAAATAGCGGTTCGGCTCCGGGTCTTTCCCGAGGCATTCGATGTAGTCGTATTCCGGGACATAGCGTGCCCTGCCCTCCGACGAAGGATAGCCGATGTGTTCCTCCTCGAAACAGGACGTGTCGTCGGGAAACTCGACCAACACGTACAAATGTTCGTGCCATTCCTGCCCGCAACCATCGCAAGAAAGCGTTCCGGTTTGTTTGTCGAAGCTGATCTGCGGATTGCTGCAAAGCGGGCACACCGGATAATACGGAAACTCCAACGCTTCGGCGATAGCTTCCATGTTCGACAAGAAGAACTGCTCCCCGTAACAGCGTCTCATCCTTTTAGCCAGTTCTCGCATCTGGGTATCCGTAATGGAGCGCGTGTCGAAACCACAGGATTGCAAATTTTCCCTACTGACCAAGGCAACGGGATAGAAACCTTCGTTGAGTCGTTGCAGGAGATCCTGCTCTTGCGGCGTCAGTGAGGTCTTCGCCTCGAAATACGCCCGAATGTCATCCAAAATTTGTTGTACCATTATTCATCTATTTTTGTTTTGTTTGTCCCTCTGTTCGGCATCCCTTTCCGGAGCCGTTCGGGTTTTACGGTGCTTCGAGGGGCTGACGGACAAGCCCTTTCCGACGCTTTTTCCGGAAAATTACACTTGCGCAGAAAGGAAGAATTTTCCCGGAAATGCACTTCAAAGCGGCGGAACCGGCGCGGCAGCCGACCTTTGCGACCGAAAAAACCGACCGGGGACGGGAAGGTGGAACAGCAGGGAGAAACAGGCGGTGCACGCCGCTATAAAGGGAGAAGACGGTAAAAAAGGGGGGGGCTGCTGGCGGCAGGGGCTAAAAAAGAGGGCCGCCCTGTGCGTTCATACCTTTGTATGGCCGCTATCCGGTTATCGGAAAAGATAAAAAAAGCAGGACGGATTTCTCCGTCCCGCCTTGGTAACGATTACGCGGCGACCTCCGCGGGTTGCGCGTCAGTCTGTCCGTCCGTTTCCGCCTGTGGCTCCTCGGGCCGGGCCGGCTCCTGCGCCGCCTTTTCCTGCGCGAGCAGGACGGCTTTCTTCTCCTCGATGCGCTTGTGACGTTTCTCGTAGACTTCGTTGTGCCCGCTCTTGATGTCGGCGAGCGTCTCGGGCATGTGTTTCTGCGCGAAATCGAGCAAGAGGGAAGCGATGGCATTCGACCCGAATGCACCCTTGAAATTGGCAAGCAGATAATCCCTGCGGATAAGTGCTTTTTCCTTGGCCGTGAGGTTGTCGATGATACGCATCTTTTCCTCGTCCGTAAGGTAGTGATAAGCATCTCCACATTCGATGCCTACGGTGGCGAAATGCTCCCGGCGAAGCGACGAAAGCAGGAAGAAATAGATCATCCGGTCTTCGTCCGCACCGAATTTGGTGTCGGCCATATCGACCTCCAAAATCCGCTTCTTGGTATCTTCTACGGTCTTTTCGAGGGCGATTTCCCGGTTGCGCTCGTCTTGCTTTTCGAGTTTTTCCATGGGAGAAAGTCGTTGCTCCGGCGCGGTGTCCGCCGTTTCGAGATAACACAGAGTAATATCGTCGTTGTCGATACGGAGATAGTATGCCATTTCGCCTGCGGCGACCCGCTCGCGGATCATCTCGCACTCTTCCGTATAGTCGGCGGATGCACGTTCGTACTCCGTGTACGCCTGCTCGTACTGCTCGGCGGTGTCGTAGTCCTCCTTTTCGGGGGCTACCGGCTGTTCGGGGTACTCCTCGGCATAGGTTTTGAGCGTTTCGACCTCGTACCCCATAGATGCAAGGCGTTCGACTACGGTTTCATTATAGCAGTATTCCCTATGACACAACGTTGCGGGGTATATTCCCATGAGCTGTACGGCTTTTTCGGCGAGGTACGAGGCGTTCGTTTCGTCCAAGCACGAACGGTTGGTGCAGTTGCCGCACCCGCCCTCGCAGAACAGGGTCATGTTATTGGTGTTGTGGGGACACGACATGCAGAGGGTCTTGTCGAACCGGTAGCGGTCGAGGTCGGTCGTGTACTGCCGCTCGATGTTCTTCGCCACGTCGGAAGCTTTCAGACCGCGCCAACTGTTGTACCCGTATACTCCCTCTTTCAGATGATTGTCGTACACGTCGCGCTGGATGTCTTCTCCGTAGCGGCAGATTTCGCCCGCCACGCCGACCGTCAGCTCGTCCGCCTCCAAGAGCTCCGCGATTTCGGGTATCAGGGAGAGGAATTTCAATCGCGTGCGGATGTAGTTTTCGCTCTTGCCGAACTGAACGGCCAGCGAGGGTACGTCGTGGCGACCGTTTTCGATGAGCTTTTGATAGGCGTTGGCCTCCTCCATGGGGCTGACGTCCTCACGTTGCAGGTTTTCCGTCACGGCCATCTCTTGGGCCTCCTCGTCCGAAACGTCCAAGACGATAGCCGGGATTTCCGCCTGTTCCGCCATGAGCGAGGCGCGATAGCGGCGTTCGCCGAAGATAATCTCGAAGCGGCCGGTGTCGGCCACGGGGCGCACGCCGATAGGTTGCAGGACCCCCTGCCGGCGGATGCTTGCGGCGAGTTCGGCGAGGGCTGCTTCATCGAATCGCTTGCGCGGGTTGTAGGTACTGGGCTGAATGTCGGCCAAGGCCAGCGATACGATGTTTTTTTCGGTCGAAACGATGTTTTCCATAATGCACTTGAATTTAACGGTTTATAATTGATTTGTTTTGAGGTTCTGCGGTTGTGGCTTAGGGTGGTATCGAACTCGTACATCGGATCGTCGTACCCTTCGAACGAGAGCCCGAAATCCTCGAAATCCTTGCGGCTCGCCAGTCTGACGGTAGCGTTCGGCCCGATGAAATAGGGCTCGCGCATCACGCGCCACGGGGCGCCGCGCAAGACGCTATCCTTTAAGGTGTAGAATGTGTCGGGGCGTTCGGGCATGATATACCCTAATGCGTACTCGTTGTAGACGGCCAGTTTGATTTTCTCCATGTCTTTGCGTTTTAATCTCGGTTTTTCTTTTTCCCTTTGTTCGGTTCGTTTCCTGCCGGAACCGCTTCGGGATTTTTACGGATGCGGTTTCAGGCTGTCCGAAAGAGCTGTCATACGGCGGTTTTCCCGGCCAATTACGCTTCGCAGAAGGAAGAATTTGCAGGGAATGCACTTCAAACCGCCGTATCCAGCGCGGCCAGCCAACCTTTGCGTCTGTAAAACCCCGAGCGGCGACGGCGGGGGATGAAGCGGATAAAGCGGCAAAAGAAAGGATAGAAAAGGAAGGGCCCCAAGCGGGGTACAAAGGGCAGAAATCGCTGCAGGAAGACGGACTTTCGGACAAAATGCAATCGAGATAATGAAAAAAGGGTTATTCTTGTAACAAGATGTCCAGCATGGCCCTATCAGAATGGATTGACTGGCGAGAGATGACGGGCTTTCCGCATACTCGTACAATGGGGTACGGGAGGCTTTTGCCGGCACGAACAGCACAAGCAGAGGGTCGGGATATGGACAATAAGCCTCCCGCCGCTTGGGGCAGGAGGCTTATTATTCCGTATTTTCAAGGTCAGAAATGATAGTCGATGACACCGCCGATGTAGAGCAGCGTGCCTGGTTCCAACTCACACACTTCCCGCATGAACTCGTAGGACTGTTCGGCATAGGATCGGCAACCCTCCTCGTCCGTGTAGAACCAGTAGGCCGTATCGAGCGGGTTTTTCAGGTACTTTTCAAGCTGATAGACCGGGCCAATCCACTCCAGAACCTTGTCGGGGGTAACGGCTTCCGCCTTGCTGCGCATACCGGCCACGAAATCCGCCTGCCATTTATCCGCACCGCCGATGTAACGGATGACATCCTCGGAGACAAGCTCGAACATGCCCTCGGGCAGGATATGGTTGACCAATACACCGATATGATGCTTGCGCTCCTTGTCGTCGATCTCGGCGCAATAATCGAAGAAACTGTCGTCGCCCTGCGTAAGCGTGCCCTCGTTCAGATAGTTGTCCTGGTACACCCTGGTTCGGGTAATTTGAAAAATCTTGCTGTGCATAACATTGAATTTTTATGTGTTGAACTTTCTTTTTCTTCCCCTCTCCTGAAAGCCTTCCGGCTTCCTCGTCGGGAAAGATTTTACATGCAGGACACACAGCGGGAAAATGAAGGAAAGGCAAGCAAACAGCCGGGGGATTTCACGGAATACCCAACCCGACAGGCAAGGCAAGGAGGGGAACCGGAAGTTCATCTTCGATTTGCGGAAGGCTGCCGTTCAATCCGCAGGCCGGTTAGCAAAGCGGTACTTGACGACCGGAATAACGCTGTACCTTCGCATGGGAAAATCCCGCCGACGGGAATGCCGGCGAGACGGGAGGCAAAGGAATACTATCTGTATAAAAGAATGGGAGCTACGCCGGAAACGAAGCGGGGAAAGAGGCAGAGGGAAGGATAGAAAGGGAGATTCCCTCTCGGGGTACAAACGGCCCGAAAACAAAAAAGATTAACCCGCCGATGAAAAGTACTCGGAACGAGTTGCGCGATATAACAGGGAAAGGCCGACAGGACGAAGGGCATCCAAGTTCATCATCTCTACGGAACAGACCGATAGAATTTTCAGTCGCAAATAGTTGCTTGTACAATCCGGATTTCAAACCCCTCGAATTCGACGGGTTTAGAAAGGAAGCCCGATTAAACGCCTTTACCCTGTCGCCGCAGAAGTGGATCAATACGACGAATGCAATCGGCATCGTTTCCCAATCGGGTCGTTATGGCGGAACCTATGCCCATAAGATATAGCTCTCAAATTTGCGAGTTGGATTTCCGTCGAATTTGAACTATAATCGTTAAAGAGTTCCAACGATGGAAAGCCGAGGTTCCGCGCCCGGCCTTCTCCTCTCCTCAGCGACAGTTCCGCTGGCTGTCTCCTTCGGTTCGGCCGGTCGTGCCGACAACCGTCGCCGGCCGGCCGTAAATAGTTCATCCAACGGATATAATTCCATGAATTGTTCGTATCTTTGCGGCTGAAATTCCGACAATCGGTAGTTGAATGGCAAAGATTACAGTAAAAGATACCGAAATAAACGTCGTTAAAGTCAATGACGAGGACTATATTTGTTTGACAGATATGTTGCGTGCCAAAGACGGTGATTTCTTTATCACGGATTGGTTGCGCAACCGGAATACACTTGAATTTATCGGCATCTGAGAGAAAGTTTATAATCCCGTTTTTAATTATGTCGAATTCGCCACAATTAAAATACAACATACGACACAGAAAAGAATACAAGACGTTATAACGATAATGGCAAAGATTACGGTACAGAGCACCCCGGTTACCGTTCTTAGTATAGAAGAACGGGACTATATATCCCTTACTGATATGGCTTCGGCCAAAGAGGGGGACAACCGGGCCGCGGACATAATCAAGAATTGGATAAGAAACCGCTATGCCATCGAATTTCTCGGCACATGGGAAGTTATTCATAACCCCGATTTCAAAGTGGTCGAATTCGACCACTTTAGAAAGAGTGCAGGATTGCCCTCCTTCGTACTGAGTGCTTCCGAATGGATAGAGTGTACGCATGCCATCGGCATTGTTGTGAAAAAGGGGCGTTATGGCGGGACTTATGCCCACAAGGATATCGCGTTCGAGTTCGGCTCCGCAATAAGCGTTCCTTTCAAACTCTACCTGATCGAAGAGTTCCAACGGCTGAAAGAGCAGGAACAGGCACAACTCGGCTGGAACGCGAAACGCGAACTGTCCAAGATAAACTACCGCATCCACACCGACGCGATCAAGCAGAACCTGATCCCGGCGGAGGTTACGCCCGCCCAGGCGAATGTCATCTATGCCAGCGAAGCGGACGTGCTGAACGTGGCGATGTTCGGCGTGACGGCTGGGCAATGGCGTGAGGCAAACCCGGATTCGAAAGGGAACATCCGCGACTATGCCACGATCAACGAGTTGATATGCCTCTCGAATATGGAAAACCTCAATGCCGTATTCATCGAGCAGGGCATACCGCAGGGCGAGCGTCTCGTCAGGCTCAACCGGATCGCCATCCGGCAGATGGAGATATTGGAAAGCGGCGGCAACGGCGGGCGGAAACTGATCAAGTGACACGAATAAAAGTAGTAGATTAGATGCCTGCTTGCAAGGCTTCGGCATAAACTCAGTATAAACAAAATATGTTGCCTATGATATAAACCTGCGGCATCGGTTACGATGTCGTTTCAAGAATAAGAAGAACGTTGTGTCTGTGTCTTGCTGTAATAAAGCGTAGGAAACTTTAATCACGATAACAAGATGGGCATGACGGTTCTCCGCGTACGCGTGGAGCTGCCGTTGCCATTCCGTTATCGAGGGCTTTCCTACCGCCTTTTACAGAGGAGTGACCGATGGGCGGCTCCGCGTCTTTTATTCTCGTCATCCAACTTCCAAATCATTCCTCAAAATGTAAAAAGCGAATATCATAACAGTCATTCAAGGAAACGTTGTGTCTTCATCTTGCTGTAATAAAGCGTAGGAAACTTTAATCGGGATAACAAGATTTTTGGCATGATGGTTCTCCATGTCGTTTGCATGGTGCTGCCGTCTCCATTTTCGAGTTAAGGCGTACAGCCTGGCCAGGAAGGATGGATACATACCGGTTTCACGTTTCAGTACTTGTCTTATTCATAGCCGAGCGAGAACCGGCGAGGCTGAGCAAACCACATGGATGCTAAAAATCTGATTTTGGCAGTAGCCCTTACGATCCTCCTGCCGATGAAGATGTACGGGCAGTGGACGGATTGCGATTCTTTATCCGTCAGCGACAAAAATGTAAGGAATTATGATTTCGAGTGGCGGCAGACGATCCTGCCCGCCTCTTTGATCGGAGTCGGGGCCGTTGCACTCGCTCCGAGTTTCATCCGGAACGGCAGCCGCAACGTTACCCGCAGCGCGATCGGCATACGGGGCGATGGCCGGCGGCTCGAATTCGACGATTATATCCAGTATCTGCCTGTCGCCGGCTCCCTGATGCTGGGCTGCGCCGGCATCAAGGCGAGACATTCATTCCGCGACAGGGTGTTTATCGTCGCTACCTCCTATGCGGCGCTGGCCGTTCTGACGAACATCCCGAAGTTGTGCATCGACGAAAAAAGACCGGAGTTTTCGGGACACAACTCCTTCCCTTCGGGGCATACGGCCACCGTTTTCATGGGTGCGGAGCTGGTGCGGATAGAGTACGGCGGTTGGTACGGGGCCGGAGCCTATGCCGTTGCGGCCGGGGTCGGGTTCATGCGGATGTACAACGGCAGACACTGGCTCCACGATGTCGTGGCGGGTGCGGGAGTAGGTATACTGAGTGCGCGGATCGGCGAGTAGAGCTGCCGGTTGTGGCAAAAAGCCTTTCAGAAAAAGAGGAAGAAAGAATATAACATTGTTTTCACCCCGGTAGCCGCTCCGGTAAAGGGAGGGTATTACGGGTTCTCCGCGGGGTGCAGTTTTTGACCGGTTGCGTTATCGGACTGCTGTTCATGGCATAGCCGGACGCCGGATGCGCCCGGCCGTTCCTGTCTCTTTTTCGTCCCGATAGCTGTCGCCGCATTCCTTATCGCTCGTTGTCGATCTTCCGGTCGTAAGCTTTTTCGGCGCTGTCATCCATTGGGCGAGTTTCAGTCCGATAGAGGCGGGAGCCGTTATATGCGGTCGGGCTCCAGTGTACAACAGGATAGGATGGTCCGCAGAAAAAAGCGGGCCGTTTCCTGGCCTGCAAAACTCGCATTTTCTATCTTTACGGCACAATCGGGGAGTGCGGACGAAAGACCGCGGCCTCATGGACAGACCGGATTATAAATCCGGGTAGGTAATGGCCGTACGGCGCATCGGCCGGGCCTTTCCGGGACCGGGAGGCTTCCCAGCGGAAAACGAAGTACAGGGGAGAACGGCAGGGAAGAGAGGCGAAGTGAACCTGAAAACAGGAAAAACAGGCTCTGCCGCTCGACGGGGAGCACCCTATCCGAGGTGCGGAGAAGATTCTTTCGCATAACGAATTATAGCCTGGCGAATGCTGCGTCAGTAGATACGGCAGGTAGGGACGTCTTGGACAGAGAGCGGACAACACGCTTTGGGCAGAAGGTTCATTCCTCCGAATTTGGAATCCGGAGGAATTTTATTATATTTGTACAGGATACGGCAGAAAGACTGAAAGGGATGCAATGTCGACGGTAGGCCGGACGTTTGGAGAATATATGTGTTTCACTTATTTTTAGATACGAGTTATGAAAAAGTTCATTTTTGGATGCCTGTTCCTTGTCGGAGCACTTTCCCTCACCGCCTTTACGGCTCAGGACGGAGAGAAGAAAGAGGATGGCAAAGCGAAAGTGGAGTGCTGCTGCGAGGAGTGCGACTGTGAAAAGTGCACCTGCAACACGGATTGTTCCGACTGCCGCGGCTGCAAGGGGAACGAGGCATGCCGGGAATGCCGCGATTGCGACCACGACGGGCATTGCTGCGATTACGGGCACCACGGTCGGAAACACCACAGAAGAGGAGGATGCTGCGGCCCGAGAGGGTGCTGACGGGATTGTGCCGGAATCGAAAAAAGAATGCCCCGCGAAAATTTTCGCGGGGTGTCTTTTTTCGGGCGAAAAGTTTTCTTCCGGATTTTCCAATGCCTGATTTCCTACAAAGGCTTGTCGATGGACGATATGTTGTAACCGCCGCTGTCGGAATGTGATGACGGAAACGTTACGGGCATAAAAACGGGAAATAAGGGGTGCTCCCTTATTTCCCGTTTTTTGCCAGGTACTCTTTCATAGCCTCGTTCACGATCTCTTTCAGGGAGACCTCCTTTTCGATGGAGAGGTACTTCATGCGGGTATGGATGCTCCTGTCGATGACGAAAATGCAATGCACCGCAGGCTCCTTTTCCGCGACGGGCGCTGCCGGACGCTGCGGTTGCGGGGTTTTCCCGGTAGGCGACAGCAGCCCGTCCAGTCCGGTCTTCATGCTGTCTTTCAATAAATCGCTCTTGCCCATATCGGTCTACTTTAATTTCAGTACCTCTTGCGCCAAAGCCATGTAGTCCTTGGCGCCGTTGCTATTGCGGCTGTACTCGAAGATGTCCTTGCCTTTGATGGGCGCTTCGGCCAGCGACACGTTGTCGCGGATGACCGTCTGGAACACCTTGTCGCAGAACGCATCCTTGACCAGCTCGGCCACACTCTTGTTGAGCGTCTTACGTCCGTCGAACTGGGTGATGACGATGCCGCCAATCTCCAGCGCCGGGTTCAGGCGTTCCCGGACAGTGGCGACCACGTTCGTGATCTTGGCCATGCCGCGCATGGCGAGGAACTGGGCCTGAACGGGGATAATCAGATAGTGAGCTGCGGTGAGGGCGTTGAGTGTCAGCAGACCCAGCGAGGGCGGGCAGTCGATCAGGATGTAATCGAATTTCCGGCCGTCGGGCAGCCGGGCGATCAGCCCCTTGAGGATCAGCTCGCGCCCCGGCTCGTTGATAAGGCCGCCGAGAGGTCGAGGCAGGAAGGTGCGACGGTAAAGCCGCCCTCCGTCTCAACCAGCGGCAAGGGGTACTCGCCCTTCATCGCCCCGTAAACGGTCCGCTCCTCCTCGATGGAGAGGCCGCAGGATTCCGTGAGGTTGGCCTGGCCGTCCATGTCGATGGCCAGCACACGTTTTTTCTTCTGCCGCAGTGCGGCAGCCAGATTGACGGTAGTGGTCGTCTTGCCGACCCCACCCTTGTGGTTCAAGACAGCAATGATTTTCGTCATCGTTCTCACTCTTTTATTCCATGTACAAAGATAATACTATTTTTAGTAAATACTATAATTAGCGAATACTATTTTACGCAAATACGCATTTAAGGAACATAGTATTTACTACTTTACTATGATACTAAATGTAGCATATACTACAACCCGTACCCGTAAGGAGAGATACTAATGTACTATGTATAGTATATACTACATTTAGTAAGACTTG
>ENA-ORTS01000426-ORTS01000426.1-human-gut-metagenome-genome-assembly--contig:-NODE-426-length-34390-cov-3.870569_pt1 | contig 34390 bp, 19 predicted proteins | sample MGYA00241911_ERZ509186 | MGnify/ENA primary metagenome ERZ509186 (study PRJEB26280, sample SAMEA2338852) | human gut metagenome | biome: human gut; feature: human-associated habitat; material: faeces...
TTCCAACATACTGAAATGATAAATTTCTATGCTTTCTCTATAAAATCATGTTTAGTAAAACAACTCTGAAACTGTGAAGTTTCATTTCTCTCAAATTTTTCATAACATACTAACGTAATAGGGCTGCCAGTAATCCTGGCAGCCCATGTTATTTATATACGTTTATCTGGCCTTATCGCCCCAACAGCCTATGGCAGGAAGCGGATATAGGTTCTGTCGTCAAAACTCTTGTTGCCTTCTACAAGGCCTTTGGTAGCTATGAAACAGCTAATATTTTGAGGATCGTTGGCAATTTGATTAGCCAAGGCTTCCTCACTCTCTGCCAGAGTAGGCTTGAGAAAAGGATAGCCATCGCTCGCTAATACAATCTCGGAAGAGGCAGAAACAGTCTCGGAAGAAGATACAGACACTACCTTTACCCCCTCCCGATAGATGGGGAATCCATCAATAACAGTATAAGTCTTGTTTTGTCCCGAAAGCATCGCCTCAACGAGCAAAGGCTCTATTTGCCTGCGAGCCTCAGCAGGAAGCATTCCTTCCTTTATCAAGGCAACTCGCTTCTCTGCAATCTCTTGCTCGTAGGGTTTACCATTCTCATAGAGTTTTCCGCCGATGAGAGCCTGACAATCGCCCACCATCCACACCTCTTGCCTTGCCCTACTGTAAATAACGGCAGAAGCCGTAAGGCGTTCCTCGGGATGCTGCAACAATCGCTCAGCCACGCCCAAAGGCTTATACACTTTATCGCATATATAATGCGTGATGCCTTGGCAGAAATCATCCGCCAAGGCATCCGCCTTCAATTCTTGTCTGATATATTCAGAGATGAGCATCATAGCATAACGTCCGTTCTTCATCTCCGGATTGAGATGCTTTGGGGTCTTACTCGTACTACCATCTATGACGGCAATGAAGTCGGAAGAAACGACCAGTCCATCCTCACAGGCCTCCTGGCTCTTCTTGCCAATAATGCTCTTCTCTATTACATTCATGATTTGACGTTCATACATTACTTAACAACAAACTTCTTACCAGCCACGACGTATATGCCAGAAGAAAGATTGCTCATATCATTCCGGGTGCCCACGCGTTGCCCGCTCAGGTTATAGACAAACTCATCGGTTTGGACCGTAGCGTCCTCTTGTCCTGCCACGTTCTCTATGGCTGTCGTAGAAGAATCGCCATCAAAGCTGAACGATAGCGCCTTGGCATTGCCTTGTGCATCTGTTATGGTGACATACCAACTTGTACCCACAAAGTAGTTCCAGTCTGAACTGAGATGATACATATCACCGTTATTTACCACGTATGCATTAACAGGAGCTGCACCTGGGTCATAATAGAAGCCATGGAACTGAACCTTATAACCACCAGAAGTTTTCTCATCTGTTGTCACACCATCACCAGTAAATGTAGGAGGAACAACACCCTTTACCTGATAGATAGGTCCCTTTACTTTTACCATGGTATTGTTACCCCAAGGGAATGTGTATTCATTCTTTTTTGTCTCGATATCGGCTTTCTTTCCCACCTTGATGATATAAGGCTTGCCTGCAACGATACCCTCCTTATCAGTATCTACGGTCTTGAAATAGACACAGGTTCCTTCCACCCTGTCAAAGGCACTGAGTTTCACATCCTGGTCGCCTCCGAATGTCTGCTTTACCTGGTCGCCCGTCAGTGTGCAAGGAAGAATAAGACTTTCCCACTTACCCACGTTGAAGTAGCGTCGTATGTTGTAAATAACAGGGTACTTATACTGGTCAGCACCCTCAAGATTGTGATTAATGCCTTTTGGGGTATAAGTGCCATCGTCGTTCTTGGTAGTGGTAAACTCGTCTTTGCTTGTGTTCGTAGCATCGAGATACCACTGCTTGTCTCCCATATAGAAGAGCTGGAAATTGTCGAAATAGGCATAGCCTCCCTCATTGGCTCTCTTGCCAGCACCGATGTAGAGAGTGCCAGTGCCCGTCTCAGAACCTTTATCAGCCTTTACGAGGACCGCCACACTGTTGTCGTACTTACGATGGTCCACATCCTTGTCTTCATAAGGATTGCTCTCTGCGAATATCTTACCTGCATTGACACAATACTTGATAAAAATATTCTTAAAGCCATCCGCTGTTTCCATATTCCGCATGAATTCCCAGTCTTCAGATTCAATGGTCTTCAGAGTCGTCTGATTGCTTATATCCTGATAGTTTTGCGAGGCAAAGACAAAAGAAGTATTGTTCTTGTCGTTCTGATCTCCAGGATTGAAATAAAAGCCCTGACAATTGACACGATAAAGACCCGGCTTCAAGCCTGTGATTTTCTGAATCAAATAATTGCCTGTTTGGCCATCAAGATCGCCTTTAGGTCCTACCCAAGCCGTCATATACGCCAGTTCTTGCACATTATCCTGCAAATCTGGGAAAACATAGGTATCTTCGTTTCTGTTGTAACGGAACTGCCAAACATTGTCCTTTGACTCTGTACTACCATAATCGCCACGTAACTCACCATTAATACCTTTGTTGTTACGTTCGAAACGAGCATCCTGCACAAGACCAGATACATTAATATACTTTTTATTCTGGCTCTTAATGACGTTACGGTAGTCATCTATCTTGATGAAATAGAACATCTCTGCCTTGTTTTCGTCCGTAGTAACCACCAGAAATTTCTTCTGTGGTTTGTCTTCTGTAGGACCTTCGTAATAACTCAGGTAATACTTTCGCTCTACATTATCGCTATATCCCTGATTATCCGTCCACTTAGAATAGATTTTATAACCATTAATAGTGCCATCAACATACTCAATATACCATTTTACCCTATCGGGAGAAGGTGCGGTTTTATCATCATTGGTATTGTCCTTTCCACGATCCACATACAAATAAATGGACTTCTTAGCTTCATCTTTCTGCTCAGAAAAAAAGATGCGCTCATCTTCATCCATGGCAGGCTTGACACCAAGATAGTCGGCACTTCCATTATCATGAGAAGTTGTAGGATTATCCACCCATGAGTGGATGTAATAACGACTAACGCCAGCGTCGCTGACCTTCTCTACATAGAAGTTCATACCCACCTCTGCCAGGATTGGCTGTGCTCCATAGCGGCCACCCACTGTCACAAACTTTTGGGGAGTTGTTGCATACAAATATGTTATTTTCGGCGCATCCGAAGTGCTGACAATTGACTCTAAACTCTGATTGTTAGCAGACCAATCTATCTCCTCTACACTAATTCTATCCTGTTTATCTTGGGCATAAGACGACAAGGACATCGAGATGCACAAGGCAAGCACCAAAATTCTGAAAAAGAGTTTCATCTTCATCTTATTCTTTTTTAATACATTATCAATACTTAATATCATCTTCCCACACATTAAAACCATGCCATTTGGCATAGTTGTCACTTCCTTCATCAGGATTACCTTCGACAATGGGCCTCCTATTGCCACTGCCGTCATCCCATGACGTAGGGTTGTTCATCAGATTCTCCTGACAAACCTCTACGATCCTCACCTTTGGGACTACATAAACTTTTCTTTTATTCATATTCATTTTACTTAAAACAATTGTCTTCTTCAAACCCGAAAATTCCAACTGGAATTTCTTCAAGCTCAAGAACCCAATATGTTGCATGCAAAAATACACATTTTTGATGGAACAACGCCACTTTATTGGCAAAAAGTTCATCTTAAAGCTAAAGAAATTCCAATTGGAGTTTTAAATATTAGAACACGGTTATAACACCGTTAAAATCCCATTAGAACGCCACCTTCTTTCCTTTATAAATATACACACCCTTAGTTGTAGGTTTCGCCATCTTCACACCACTGAGAGTATAATAAGCAGCGCTCTCGTTGTTGTCAACCTGAACAGAATGAATACCTGTTGACGAAGGAGGTGCAAGGAAGTCAAAGCCAAGTGCATCTTTTGCAGCTCCTGCCTTGTCGTAGAGGTTGAGCCAAGCACTCATACCGGACACAAACCTGGGCTCTGACAAGCGGTTGAAACAACCATTAGCAAAATAATACTGATTCTCATCTGTGATGTAGGTGGGAGTTGTGGAAGCCCAGATGCTGTTACCCTCAAAGCTATCACAATCATCACCATTATCGAGAATCCTGGCTGCATACTCCTTAGAGTAGCCTCCTACAGGCACGTCATTGACACGAACCAGGAAACCATTCTGTGCTCCAATCTTGTTCACCTTCGTCAAGACAACAGCACCCTTACCTTCATCGTATGCGCCCTTATAGGCTGAGATACCTGACACATCGGTAAAATCAACATCAAAATTGAACGAACAGGGTACAAGATTTTCCTCTGGCTTGATGATGACTTGATCGTCAATATTCTCATAACCTGCGCTCTTCCATGATTCGATGCCAGCAGGACGTGTATGGAAACGTGGCAATGCATTGTTGTTCCATGTCCAGTCACCCTTCTCAGAAATACTGTAGGGCAAGGTGAAGTAAACATCTTTTACGTTAGGACTGTTGAACACCATATTAGGGAAGCTCCACACATTGGCAGTCCATACCACAGTTGTAAGGGTTGGAATGTTATAGAATGCACCTTCGCCAACATTAGAGATTGTCCATGGCAAAGTCACATTAGTCAACTGAGTATTCTCGAACGCCCAAGCACCGATGGTGGAAAGCGAACCAGGCAGATTGAAGTACTCAATGCTTGCATTCTTGAAAGCATGGTCGCCGATAGCCTCGATGCCGTCGGGAAGAACGATGCCCTTGATTTGGCTACAACTATAGAACGCACCCGCCTCGTCGCACTTGCTGCCGCTCAGTTTGTCGTCGTAACCTCCGGCGATACGCTTCACATCATAGTAGTTGTCACCAATCTTCACGTTCTTCTCGATGACAGCAATACCATTGGCAGGAAAAGTCAGCTCATCCCAACCAGCAACCTGGGCATAGTCGTTGACGATTTCATACTTGATACCGTTGACGATTGTAAACTTCACCACTGGTACTGGAGGATTCTCACCGCTAACATCGTCAGGCAAGTCTGTGTCAGCAAGATACTTAACGCCGCCGAATGGGATCATAAGGGTCATATCCTTCTTGTTGTTATTTTCATCAACCTCTTTCCAGTCGTTGGTATCGTCAATCCAGGCTGTAATGGTATGACTTCCCTCAGGAGCAATGAAGTAATTATCTGCACCCCCTGTTGTCACAGAGCCACCGCCACCATTAGCAATCAATGTAGCCGTTGCATGCGACTTCAAACCATCCTTGAAAGTATCGCACCAAGTGATAAAGCCTGTTCCGTATGTCTTGCCGTCCATCTGGAACTGAAGACCAATCTTCGTACCTGCTGGAATATCCTTGTCACCAGCATTGGCAATGACTGCGCCCATCACGAGGTGGTCGCCAGTATTGATGGCATCTTCGTCCTTCTTGTTGCTGACAAACACCTTGGTGACAACTAGGTCATAGCCTCCTGTAACAGGAGTGAACTTATTAGAGTTGTCTGCAGAAGCTGACACATTGAAACGCTTGGTACGAGAGTTGTTGTCTTCGGTCAGTTCATTTTTGAGATCTGTATCCGGGCACACTGTCGCAACAGCAACATGACCGCCCTTCACACTTTCCCATGAAGAAGCAAGTTTAAAGTCAACAGACTCATGTGCCTTCAAACCATCGCTTATAGTAACAGAACCTTTTGAAACTCCATCAATATTGACTGCAACTGTAAAATTAGCCTTCTCTGGAATATCTACATCCGAATTGTTCTTTATCTTACCATACAAAACGACCTGGTCACCTTCCTGGAGGTTATACTCATCGTTCTGATTTCTCCAAGACAGTTCTTTCAATTCAAGATCATAGTCCTTTACATTCTTCCAGTGGTCGACAACAGGATCCGGTCCGACTACCTTGCCTGCCTCAGGAACGACATAGGAAACGTTATTACCTAAAAGTTCCGCACCTAAAGACTGGGCCAGATCTTTATTGTTGTCTGTCCAGAATGGATAAGTTGAGTTATTGCCTTTCTTGTCACTTCCATAGTTGGCGATCTTCAAGCCGTCAAACTTCACATTCTTATCAGCTATACGCATGGCGCCACAAGTATGCCCCACGCAAGAATAAGTAATATCCTCACCTGTAAGACCCGTACCTAAGATTTGAGTATCATAGAACACGACATTACTTGGTCCTGTCAATGTACGCACGGCATCGAAAGGAGAATCGTAAATCTGTGTGTTGCGGAATGTTATGTTCTTCACATCCTGCTTCAAATCGATGGCAGCCAAATCCTCATTCCAACTGTCGGCATTGGTACCGCAACGTACAAGGATGTTGTTTTCGAAAGTAATGCCCTTATTGTTGCTGAACTTATATCCATCGAAAGTTGTATTCAGGTGAATACCTGCAGCCATGAACATATCGCAGATGTAGTTGTTGTAAACATGATGACCGCTACCGCCATAGAGCGCAATGCCACCTGCACGCCAAATGAACTCGATGGTGTTGTAAGCGAAGACATTGTTCTCCTCATCCTTGGCGTTCATATAACTGTTGTTCCAACAAGCCAAGCCATCATCGCCATTATTGCGGATGGAGCAGTTACAGACTGCTGCATTGCTTGTACCCTGACAGAAGTTGACACCATCAGCAAGGTTGTTACGAATGCGGCAATCGATAACCCTCACGCCATCGCTATAGTCCATAGCACCATTATAGTCGCCAAACCAAAAACCTGTCTCGAAGTGTTCCTCCCACACATCGTGAATCACAGAGCCGTCACAGAACACATCCATGAAGCACTTGTATACGGCCTGCTGATTATAGCGAGAGCGGAGATTAGAGTTGATATACATGTGGCAGAACTCTAAGTTCTTGCAATAGCCATCGGCACCACCATTGCTGCCATTACCACCTGAAATACCACCACCGAAAGCCTTATCACTTGTAAACTGGATATTGGTGTACCAGATACCGGCACCCGTAATCTTCACATCCTTGCAGTAGATGTTCCACATACCACTGAGATGCCACGTACCTTTTGGAATATATACCACCTTGCTGCCAGCATCAGCTGCCTTCACTGCTGCCACAAAAGCTGCAAGGTCATCCTTTCCGTCATCAGGACAGGCACCAAAGTCGGTGACACTTACCGCACCACTGGGACGTCCTATAGGATTGGCAACTTCTTCTATCTCCAAGAAGTCAACACCATAAGTCAAGCCATTGGCACCACTGCTCTGAATCTTGATCCTGTCGCCTTCCTTAAGAGGCTCGTCCAACAGAAAGTGAACCTCATCAAAAGCGAAACAGCCAACACCTCCATCAGGAGCATCAGAAGGATTGCCGCTGGAAAAATACTGCCACATCCAATACGAGTTTAGGTCAACGGTCTTCACCTTATTGCCATTGACGTAAACATCGAGGGAACCTTTCTGTCCCATACCATCACCTGTATCAGGCATAGTAAAGCGCATGGTAACGCCACGCCCTACGACTTTGGCATCCTCAATGACATGTACTGTCCACTCTGCACTGGCACCATTGCCAGGCAATTCCACATAACTATGTTCGGAAGCCTGAGACGCAATGTTGAAACGATCCATCATTGCCGAAGTCTTCAAGGTGGCACCACCACCTAAAGATGCCTTCTGAGAATCATACCGCACATAAGGTACGGTAGCACCAGCAATACCGTCAGCCTTGGGCCCAGATATCTGAAAATCCTTTGCATCAGCTACCGAAGCTTGCGCCTGGAGCAAAGAGCCCAATGCCATCGTTAGGACAACGGCTCTCATCACATTCAAAAACTTGTTCATATTTATTAATCCTTATTATTGTTGTATGTCATAGACTGTGGTGCAAAATTACAGCCAATACAAACATGATACAAGAAGACTAACGTATATATAACGAAAAGTTAAATAATAATTTCACAACACACTAACAATCAATATCTTACAAATCGAAGGAAATGTTATTGTATAATGAGAATATGAGCTATAAGAAGAAAAAAAGGCAAATGTAAGCCCCCATAAGCACGTATGGGGGCTTATACCTATATGAAGAAATGGAGTTATTTGGTAACAACTACCTTAACAGACTTACCAGCCTGGCGCTTGATATAGATCCCCTTACCAGAAAAACCATTCACACGCTTGCCATCAAGTGTATAATACTCTGCAGGAGAAGTTACATCTGCATTCACCGACGAAATACCAGTTGAACCTTTCTTGATGACAGAAATCGTCATATCTGCAAGATTCAATTTCACATCATAAGTACCAGCCTCGGTAATATTCCACTTGTTGTCGTCACCACCATATACAACCTTGCTGTCGTCTGCAGCATCCTTTACATAAGCAGTCTGATCAAATCCCATATACTTATTGACAATAAACTTGAACTCACCCACTTTTAGATCGGCTGTTGCGGTATAAACCATAGGATTCTCTGCATCCTGCGTCAATAGTACACCTTTGTCTATCTGCCATTCATTAGGAGTTGCATCGCCTATCATCCACAACTCAGCATGTTTGGCATGGGCATCCTGATAAGCTGACTTGGTTAAGGTTATAGTTTTTTTATTTACATCACAAACAATGTCATAGTTGGCAGACTCGCTTACCTTGAACTTCGTATCGTTGCGGTTTACTTCAGAAGAAAACATCTGAGCAGCAGTACCATTCTCCAAGACAACATCTTCATTGCCTGCACGGAACTGATAACCATTGAAGTCGCTCTCAGCCATCAACTTAAATCCTTTATCTGCCTCAAGATAAAGAGTAGCCTTGCAAACACCATCTTCGCCAGGAAGCAGTACGGTACTGTTGGCAAATCCCCAACCACTCCAGATAGCATCGCCTATCACAAACAGATGATCTACAACGAAATTGGCATAATGCTTTTTGAAATCAATTGTCATGTCGGCAAGATTTACAGTCACATCGTAGGTAGCTGCCTCGGTGATATTCCACTTGTTATCGGCACCGCCCAAAACCACCTTAGTATCATCTGTGGCATCCTTCATATAGAAAGTCTGACCAAAGCCACCATCATTATTCTGAGCTATTTTCATCTCACCAACCTTCAAATAGGTCGTAGCTTTAAAAACCATTGGATTCTCCGAATCCTGTGTCATCGGGGTTAAAGAGCCAAAATCCCAATTACCAGGAGTTGCATCACCAACCATCCACAAAGCATTGTGATTGATAGGATGCTCCTGATAAGCAGACTTGGTGACTGTAATCGTCTTGGCATTGAGGTCGCAAACTACATCATAGTTAGCAGACTCATTTACCTGAAATTTATTGTCGCTACTATTCTCCTGGTTATCATACAGCTGAGCAGCCACACCTTCTTCAAGTTCAACGTTGCTATCACCTGCATGATATTGCAAGCAATCCCACTTAGCAGCAGTCAGCAACTTAAAACCCTGTGTAACGGTCTCACCATCTACCTTTTTCAGATAAACCGTCGCCTTAAACACATTTTCGCCAGCAGGCAACATGACGACACTATTTTCAGGATTCCATCCACCCCAAACAGCGTCACCAATAATCATCAACTTGTCTGCTGCAAAAGAAGCCACAACACTCATGGCAAACAAAACGCAGCACATTAAAGAACGAGTAATTTTTTGTACCATAATCTTCTAATTTAAAATATATATTTGCGTTAATAATTCTTACTTCATTCATTCATCACGACTTTGCGTGAAAGACATACCGTATTTCCAAGTAACTTAACGACATAAATGCCTTTAGACAAACCTTCCGCCACAACGCCCTCCTTAACCACAGGAGCAGAAGCTATACGTTTACCATCTATGGTGTGAACAGAAACAGCCACCTCTCCGACAGCAGACTTGACATACACTGCACCACGGCTGCATGCAATCTTGACCAACGAAGGCTCCTTTACACAGTCTATTGCAGCTGTCGACTGATTTGCTCCATTCAATTTAGCATTATTGTTCAGCTTCACAGCCTTCATGGTTTCCGTCAATGTATTGACCGTTATACGGTACGTTCCTGCATCGTAGATAATCCATTTAAAATCCTCACTACCTGTTGTACGGAAATTATATTCGCCAACCAAAGGATAATCGGGCACATATGGATGATAAGTCTCTGAGAACCAATCGGGAGCTGTTAATATCTTCAGTTTATCAGGCTCATTACGGGAATCATTCCAGTTCGGTGTCAAATATCCCTCCCATGTCAACTCTTCTGGTTTGGATGGATTGGGAGTAAAGCGGCTACTTGCAGCATCCCAATAGTTCCAAGCTAATTCACAACAACCACCTACTAAATAGAGCGTGCTGAAAGGTTTGAATGTTTTGGCATAAGCCAACTGTAAATCCTTACGCAGATAGAAAGTATATTTGCCAGGAACAGCAACACTCCATCCCTCTACATCACCATTGGTGGTTTCTTTTAAAGAAGCATTCACAGCCTTGCCAAAAGTTATGTCCACACCATCAAACAAAGGGACATAGTACTTTGTGGAAGCTGTGGGCTGTGGAGTATCTCGGAAGATAATACTGCCAGACTTGAAGTCGTCAGCTAACTTATATTCTATACCTCCTATCACTTCCATCTCAACAACCTTTCCGTCGAGAGCAGAGCCTGTAGCATAAAGTTTGTCTGGCAGATTAACAGCCCGTTCCTCATCATAGAGTGCCATCTGCATGCTTCTCAAATCCACATATATTGTATAATCACCTGTGGCAGAGGGCTTAAACTTTAAGTCTCTGTTACTATCCAGAGTGTAACTTATCTCGAGATTGAGATTGTAGCTTCTGCCCTTGCCTACAAGCTGTCCTGAGCAAGTTGCCACAATATGCTTGAAGAAAGCACGTGTGTTTATAAATTTAAACTCTTTGCCTGCCTCAAGATGCCCTGACCAACGGAACACGCCATCATCAACCTTCTGCATCTCACCGGCTTTCTGTACATCCCAAGCGTAAGGAGTAGCATCACCTATGATATACAACTGCGACAGCTCTAAGGAATTAGACATATCCGCAGCTTTCATAATCATAACTGCAAATAAAGCACAGAGCCATATACTTATTCTTTTCATGATTGAGTCGTTTTATTCTTTGATGAATTTCCGAACATAAGTCTGATTGTCTGCTACCACTTTGCCGATATAAAGCTGTGGGAACAAACATGTCAGGTCTTCTGTAAAACTATTCACGTTGCTGTAAGTGTTTCTGAGCACAGTCTTGCCCACACTGTTACTTATTTCGAGCGCGACTTTTTTTTTAGTACTTTCAAAAGAACCTTTCAGTTTTTTGCTGTTTCTTTCATACACAACCTTCATTTTATCTGCCTTTGCGCTGACAATACCCGTATTCAAGGTTTCGCTGTACTTTACAATAACCGTTCTGTCAATAGAACAACTGCCATAAGGTACTTCTACCGTAGTGCACTTCTTGTTGGGATCATAGCTATATGTTGCAGATTTTCCATTCACCGTGGCCGACAATGGAGCTGGCGTGTTGAAGATACGCAACTGATAGGAACGATTAACAGGTGCCCTGCCAACAGTACCCTTGCGAGAAGAGATAACGTATCTGCCCGTCTGACCCTCACAAGCCTGCGCAAAGTTGATAACTGCGTACTTGGAAGCATAGTCTGGATTGTCGCCATCGTCTTCATAGAGAGTCCCCTCGCCGTTAGCTCCCGACACAACATTGAGAATCATTCTGTCTGGACGCTCGGTAACATTCATTACCGTCTCTGGATTATAAGGTATAATGGCACCCTGGCGGAAAAAGTAAGGTATCTGTTCATCAGTGTATGACAAGGTACGCTTACAAGGTCCTTGAATCAGCTCATGAGTATCCACGCTCCACCACTGACCTTCAGGGAACCACACTTCCTTTTCTGTCATACCGTTAGTACCACTCTTTGTTGTAATAGGAGCCACAAGGATATCATCGCCAAAGAAATATTCGCCATCATAAGTATACGCCTCATCCTGTTCAGGATACTCATAGTAGAGTGGGCGACATATCGACAGACCTGTGTCGTAAGCCTTACGTGCCATTGTATATATGTATGGAAAAAGTGAATAGCGTAGGCGGACAGCCTCAAGGATAGTAGGAAAATTGGGGAACTTCCATATCCTTCTTTCCACTCTACCATCAGCTGTGGCATGAGTGCGGAAGATGGGGGTAAATACTCCAAACTGTATCCAACGCAAAACCAAATTAGGATTGTTTACCAACTCATCATTAGAATACATGTGTCCTCCCAAGTCATGTCCCCAATAGCCATAACCTACATTGGATGCAGTAGCTGTAAAATAAGGTTCAAAAGCCAAAGCCTCATAACTGATATTGGCATCGCCCGAAAATCCAATCTGGTAGCGATGGCTTCCCAAGCCTCCCCAACGATGAAAGATGACTGGGCGATGGTCAGCACGCTTAATAGCCTCATTAAAGAAGACATGGTTGCACCAGAAAGTCTCACTCAAAGCCTTGGTATAAGGACTGGTAAGATACTGCTGCCAATCGAGCCACCAGAAATCTACGCCTTCACTTTCATGATCTCTGATAATATTACGAAAGAACGACTTTGTAAAATCGGTATAGTCCAAACTCCACTTAATGGTATTACCTTCAAGATACTTGCCATTCAAATCCTTTCGCATCTGAGAGAAATAAGCTGGCGATTCTATCTCGTTAATACCATCAGCAGGGTGTAGATTGAGTGCCGTCTTAAAGTTCTGACTATGCATATCAGCCAACAAACCTTTAGGGTCTGGTAACAAATTAGTGTTCCACGACCAGCCTGTCCATCCTCCCCTGCCCGCAGATTGACTATAGTCGTTACCATTCCAATGCCAGTCCATATCTAAAATCATCACATCAGTTGGAATCTTGTTTGTTTTCAGGTCTGCCATGATTTTACGATAATCCTGTGCCGAATAAGAAGCATACTTACTATACCAATATCCAAATACATAATCAGGAGGCAAAGGAATTTTTCCTGCAATCTTAGTATAATCGGACACTGCCTTTTTGTAATTGTCGCCATAACCAAGAAGATAAGTATCCATGGCATGTTCGTCAGCACGGGGCGCCCACCAGGAATACCCCACCTCATTATTATAAACGAGAGCATAAGAACTTCCTCCATCAGCACGCGTAGCTGTCCAGGCATCATCAACCACTGCCCATCCAGAGCGAGAAACCAAACCATTCTCCATCTCACTGCGCTTACTGTCACCCATCAAACCATCCAGTGTTCGGCAGGTACCCTTCAGATTCTGTGGGTCAGGTTTGCCTGGATACCAAACCGAAGGTACGCCATGATTGCTGACAACAACATTCAGATTATTGGCTGATGCTGGTACAGTACGAGGATCTGTACCCTTGCGATACTTCAACTTGAGATTAGATGTCTCTATATAAAGAAAGGTATCGTCCTCTGACTTTGTAAAAGTTGGAACTTCAAGCTTTCTGTTGAGCACAGTAAACGTAGCACGGTCTTCAAACCGAGCATTTTCACTATACTCAATACGTATCATCTCAGGGGTCAAGACAGTAAAACGCGCATTGCCACTTACGACAATGGCTTCGCTTGATGCCACTGGGTTATCTACCGCCACTGGGTTATCTACTTTTGATTGCGCCTCTGCCCAAAAGAGGACAACCAAAGCTAAAGCTAAAGCAAAAAATCTCTTGATTGTCATGATTGTACTATAAAATAAGTTTTAATTATAAAATAAGTTTTAAATAATAAGTCTGTCTATTTGCACTAACTGCATTCATTTATATTAACGATTGCAAAGATAGTCTTTTTATTAATAAGTTATGATGACATTCATTAAAAATACAAACAAACAAAAACACATACCTACTGGCTATCAGCTTGTTAACATTTACGATACTCTTAAAAGATACAAATTATATACAAACGATTATGACCTTTACAGAAGGATTATCAACATAAAAAGAGTGACGATAGAACATATAGACTAAAATAAAACTTTCTTTCCTCTATTTACATATATCCCTTTCCGGGGCTTATCTACAGGCACTCCACTCACAGAATACCAAGAAGCAAACTCACCAGAAGCAGACTTATCGGCTATTATAGCAGACAGTCCCGAGTGTTCTGCCTTGGTAACATAAACTCTCATCTTCTCTAAGTCGATGGTGATATCATAATACCCTGCCTCAGGAACCATGAACTTAAAATCCTCTCCCAAGGTTGTAATATGAGCAAGACTGACAAAAGAATTAAACTGATAATCTTTATACTCAGCACAATAACTCTTACAATATCTCCAGTCACGGCCATTAGTAAACTTGAACAACTCATTTGCTTTTAGGTAAGTTGTCACTTTGAAAACCTTGCCTTCCCCCTTGTTTGTCATAGGAACTGCATAGGCCAAGTCGTAAGCAGCATGCCCATCGAGTTGTACTGCCTCTCCTGTGATATAGACATGATCCTCATCATTGGAACCTTCCATCACCACCATAGTCCAATATTCCAAAGAAGGAAGCACAAAAGAAACATCATCTCCTTTCTGTGTGAAAGCAAGCTCCTGTACTGCTCCAGCATGACTATCAGGAGATGCCGCCCAAACCTTATCTATCTTGCGATTGGCAGTTACAGTTATGGGAATACCTGTATATTTGTCTGGAAAAGTGCGTGTTCCCCAAACATCACGCCAGGAAAGATCGTCAGTATTGAGAAAATTCAAGAAATGAAGTACATCACAATTGCCAACCTTCTTAGCAAAAGTAGTGATAGAATAGCTCTTGGGGGGCCAAGCATTTACAGAATAATTGGACGAAGTACTGACCACAGGCAGATAAGCAGCCTTGGAGGTAGTGCCTCTCAAAAAATTCTGATAAGCCGTCTGAAAGTCATAGTATCTTACCATAGCTGTTTTAAGAGCATCACTCATTGCCAATGGTGCTGCAGGGAAATATTCACGGGTAAGCATATGGTCTCCCATCTCAAGATGAGAGCCGCCCAAGGCAGCAATCACTGCATCGGTAAGCAATACTCCTGGAGTATTCACCATCTTGTCACCTGAGCCTCCGTTGTCCGCTTTGTCATAATTGATATAAGCTGCAAAAACCGTCTGTCGTTGATGGTCGCTATACTTGTCGTTCGCCTGAATAATACCCAAAAGATTGGCAAAATCGGCTTCGGAAACACCTCCATATCCATTGCCATTACCCCATACTTCATTATAACAGAAATCTACGTCGCTACTGACGATATTATCTGCTCCATAACCAGAAACCGCATTCATTATCAGATCTTTGTCTGGGTGAGCCGACTTCATTGCTTGAATAAATGATTTATAACTCGCAGGCAAATCTACCACTTTGTGACGGGCATCATATACGTCGCCACGATAGCCCAACTGATCTATCTGGAAACCATCAAAATCAAAATGGCTGTATATTTCTGTATTCCTTTCTGCCATATACTGTTGCCAATCCATATTACCAGGAACCTGCAGATAAATATTACTTGCCCACGAACTTGGCAAACCATGATAGTCTTGATAAAAATTGCCCGAGCCATCTTTTTTTAACAGAGCCCAGTCGGTTTTTACTCCATCATTCACAGCATTCTTCCATGCACCGAAACAAAGGTTATAAAAGATAGACTTCATACCATACTTATGCTGCTCTGCTATGTAGTTCTTGACATATTCTACACCAACCCAACGATTGCTGATATCCTGATACCAAGGTATGAGTGAGCCATGGGCATCCAATTTAACTGGTTTGTGATGCATCCACTGCCAGTCTTGAAACTGAACTCCATTGATATGAAGCCTGTTAAGATAAGCCATCTCGCTCTTAATATTTGCATTCTTGTCTATACTTCCACCAGCATTGTCAAAATCGGCAACAAAACCATAACGAGGAAAACGTTTCCAGTCACTTGACACATCAACAGCTATCGTGCCCAAAATAGTAGATTGGTTGGTAGTTTCTGTATAGACTTCTACTAAATAGCCTTGATAATCGGCCATTGGGGGAGTCCAAGACCACTTATTATTGCTCATCACTTCAGACAATTTATGGGTCTCCAAAATGGCAGAACCATGCCTGTAACGCACCATCGTATTAGCAGGAACATTGCCACTTAATACAAATACTACAGACTGACCTGGTATATAACAAGCCTTATCAGTAGTCATATCCACCGTAAGCCGTGAAGATATATTTTCGGCAGAGCTGTATACAGCCAACAACGAAAGAGCAAAAGAAAGTAGATACTTAGGAACAAAGTGTAAAAAAACAGTTTTTCTCATCATTTAAAGAAATAAAAAAGTCTCCACATGTTAAAAAAGTATCAGCATGGGGAGACTATATTAATTAACTAATCAATTATTTCTCGAAGATGCTGATGGCAAAACCACCACCTGCACCCGCACTCAACTTCAGAGAAGTTTTGTTGGTCACCACGCGCTTAGTGATAACGTATGACTGCTGGTTTGCCTTGTAGCTTGCATTCTTGCCATCGGCATAGATGGTAGCTACGTATTTCTTGCCAGGAGTTAGAAAATCGAGTTTGAGGTTAGACTGATGGGCTGTCTCACCTACCGTACAACCTACGAACCAATTGCCTGTACCCTTGGCTCTACGGGCAATCGTAACATACTGACCAGGCTCTGCCTCCAAATAACGGCTCTCATCCCAGTCTATAGCAACGTCCTTGATAAACTGGAAAGCATCTGCATACTTCTCGTAGTTCTCAGGTATGTCTGCAGCCATCTGCAATGGGCTGTACATAGTAACATACAATGCCAACTGTCGAGCCAAAGTTGAGTTGATGTGATGATGCTTGTTAGGGTCTATCTTATTCATGTCACCCTCCAAAATACCAGGAGTATAGTCCATTGGACCACCCTGCAAACGGGTAAAAGGCAACACCGTGGTATGGAAAGCCTTATTGCCCGCAAAAGACTCATACTCAGTACCACGAGCCGACTCGTTTCCGATGAGGTTTGGATAGGTACGGCAAAGACCTGTAGGACGGACAGCCTCGTGTGCATTTACCATGATGTGGTGTTTGGCCGCCTCGGTAACGCAATAGAGGTAGTGATTATTGAGCCATTGTCCATAGTGATGCTCGCCACGTGGAATAATGTTGCCCACATAACCGCTCTTTACAGAATTGTATCCATATTTGTTCATCAAGTTGTATGCTGCCTCAAGATGGCGCTCGTAATTACGAACTGAAGCCGAAGTCTCATGGTGCATCATCAGACGGACGCCCTTGGAATGAGCATAATCGTTAAGTCCTTTAAGGTCGAAGTCAGGATAAGGAGTCTGAAAGTCAAAGACATAATCTTTGCTATGACCAAACCAGTCTTCCCAACCAATGTTCCAGCCCTCTACCAGTACTTGAGAGAAGCCATTTTTAGCAGCAAAATCTATATACTTCTTTACATTCTGAGTATTGGCAGGATGCTGCCCATGGGGGTTGCACTTGCTGTAATCGGTAACACCGAGACGAACAGAAGGAAGATCATTAGTATAAGACCATTGCTTGCCACCACCTATCATCTCCCACCATACCCCGATGTACTTTACTGGCTTTATCCAAGATGTATCGGTATATTTGCAGGGTTCATTGAGATTGAGTATCAAGCGAGAAGCCAGAATCTTACGGGCATCATCTACCACCATGATAGTACGCCAAGGAGTAGAGCATGGAGTCTGCATATGTGCCATGTTGCCTTGAGCATCGGGGGTGAGTTGTGACTCGAAAATAAAGTTCTTGTCATCTAAGTTCAAATGCATACATGAGTAATCCACCAAAGCCGCCTCATGAATATTGAGATAAATACCATCTGCTGTCTTCATCTGAAGCGAAGTCTGCACACCAGTAGGCGAGAAGATTGTCTGGGAAGCATTACTGCTAATAGCACTCTGAAGCAATCCCCTGATTTCTGAGAGTTTAGACTCCGTATAATCATACTCCTGCGTGTCATAGTCACCAGGAATCCACCAGGCCTTGTGGTCACCCGTCATGGCAAATTGAGTATGTTCTGCCTTCACTACAAAGTAAGGCAAATACTTCTGCTGGGGGAACTCATAACGAAAGCCGACGCCATCATTATATACGCGGAAACGAAGGTTCATGTATCTACCATTAGAAGGCTTTTCCATTTCAATGAAAAGTTCATTATAATGGTTACGGATTTCTTTCTCCTCACCCCATACAGGCTGCCAATTTTCATCAAAAGAAGAAGTAGACGTCTTATTAATACGGAACATGTCCATCAAAGAGTTTTCCTCTGCCAACTCGATGCCCAACGTACTTGGGTTAATGACAGTCTTGCCTTTGTAATCCACCTGATAGACCGGGGTTCCTTTGTCATTGAGCGAGAAAGTAACACTCAGATGACCATCTGGAGATTTTACAGTTTGAGCAGAAAGCCATGCAGGAAGCATCATCATTAAACTCAAGAGCAAAATACTCAACAGTCCTTCTCGCTCGGAGAGGGATATTGTATGTTTCTTCATATTTACAGCTTTATTCAAGTTTGGTTTTTTAAATACGTTAATCTATCTTAGTTGCAGTCATCGTCATCTTTTTCAGATTGATAACTATCTGGTATTTGCCAGCTTCAGCAGCACTCACACTCCACTTATAGTCGTGTGCATCGCCATCTGCACGACTGACAACCTCGGCAGCTGTTTCAGAAAGTGAAGCTCCAGGAGTTGCCGCCATCAGCCAAGCCAGCACTCCATCCCAGTTTCTACCACCAAGCATAAACTTAAGTTCGCCTGCCTTCAATTTCATTTCAGCAGAATAAGTATACTTATTTACCTTAGTCAGTTCAATAGCCTTGTCATTCCAATCCCAGCCCGCAGATGTAGCACTACCCCATGCATAGATAGAATTATATGGGAAATTAAAGGTTGGATCTTCAAATTCAGCATTCTCTACATTGATATTGACATCCTCAATACTACCATCGTTGAAGTTAGCCAAAGCATCCTTAACGTCAGCAGAACCCTTAAGAGTAGTGCCATCCGACATAGAGAGTACATATGAAAGGGTTATATCACCATCCAAATCCAATCCAAAGAGATTGAATGGAGCTACTATACTCTTATCCTCTGCATTGACTGTAACCTCAGATACAGCAGAAACAGGAGTATTGGCTACACCAGAAACCATATTGTAGCTTGAATAGGCTCCAGTAAGGATGACATAACCTCCCTGTACAGAAAGATCTTTACCTTCGGCATTCTTAGCTGCTAAATCGGGAGTAGTCAATGTGAGTTTACGCGTAAGACGCTTCATAGCTATAGTGTAATTCTGGCTATCACCCGTCAAGTCTGTCTCAGTGGCTACACCATAACAGAACGCATCAGGATTGCCGTTGATGGCATTTGCATCGCTTACCATAAAGGTGGAAGCATCTACTGTAGCTCTTGCCTCAGCAACTGTAATATGACTGGCGCCATTATAGCATCTGAATGTATAATCATTATTACTCTTCAAAGTAAGCTGCTGGGTGTTACCACTCACCGTGCTTACCTCTTCATTTACACTCAAGAAATAAGAATTTGGGACATTTTTCAAACCACAAGCGCCCCAATCGGTTTGGATGGTAACGGCAGTCCGTGGCTTTACTATTGGGTCAGGCAGCTCATCCTCGCAAGAAGAAAATGTTGCAACAGCAGTAGCCATCACTGCCATATAACTGATTGATTTTAAGATACGTTTCATGTTCTTTCTAATATTTAATTTTCAGATACCAAAAATTATTCAGGCTTGCTCAAGCGAACAACCTTGCAGGCATGAGGAGCCAATTTTGCAGAAACCTTAGTTACCTCACCTTCATCGGTATGTGTCCAAAGATCTCTCACTTTCATACTACCCGAAATACCCAGGGCAGAGAGTTCTACACCGCGTTCCTGTTCTATATTCTCACGGTTGAAGAGAGCCACAATGTAATCGCCATTGCTCATCTGACCATACCATACTTGGCTGTTAGCATCTTCAGCAATCTCTATACCCGCGCCATTTCTTGTTGTAGATATATTGTTACTCAAAGGCTTTCCTACAAACTTATCCTTATTGAGTTCCAACAATTCTTCGTTTTGGTAGAAACTTACATTGTGGGCAGCTCTTGCTGCACTATAAAAACTCTCGCTATAACTATTCTCACCCGACTCATAACCAATAGTATTATACTCATCAGCTACGGCAATAGGACCACCAGCCATAAGTTGCAGAGTGATACAAGACTGACGCTCATCATCAGAATTGAAACGACGCATGAATTGGAAGTCTCCATCGGCAATAACCTTGCCACGACCAGTAATATCAGACCAATAAGTAAAGCCATCAAACTGGTTGTTGGCTGCAGGCCACTGATCTACCTTGATATACTGCGCACCGCGCCAACGGCTTGACAAGTGATCCCATCCACCTTCGCAGGCGTCATCCACAATGCGAACCATATTGCCATACTGAGCTTCGTACTGACCATGATCTTTCATGTTAGGCATCACGATAGAAGTAAACACACCATACTTTTGGGCTGCCTCAGCGATATACTGCAAAGCCAAACGATACTCCGCACTACCATAGCCACGGCCTTCACCCTTAGTGCCACCTCCACGAATACCATCTTCAAAGAGACACATAAAGTCCATACGGATGAAATCAACACCAATACTCTTATAATATTTGAAGAAGCCGTCGATGTATTCCTTACCACCTTTGTGGCTGGGAACGATCCATGTAAAGATGTCGCCGTCAGCATCAGGATTCTTCACTTGATCCTTACCCTGCTCATAAAGCAAATTACGTACAGTATACTTTGTTCCCTCGATAGGACAATCTAAAGAGCCATGTACCCAAAGGGGGTTGTCGTAGACGCCCAACTTTAAACCTTTGTCCTTACACATCTGAATAAGTTCGGTCAATGGAATATGAGCATATGAGGTCATGTAAGGATGCCCAGCATTATCATCGCCCAACATAGCCATGAAGCCATCGGTACAAATCATATCGTAACCATATGGCAAAAGATTCTCAGCCACCCAGTCGATATTTTTCTGCCAAATCTCTTTCGGCATATTGCAGTCCGTTCCGTTCTTCTCTGCCAAACGACCATACTCATACACCGTCCAATAAAGAGGAGCTTTCTCGGCTGTCTCTGGAGTAGGTGTAGGAGTTACAGGATCGTCTGGGATATCTTCTGGAGTCCAACCTGTATTGAAACTACCTCCATTTATCGAGTAATCGCTACATCCCATTATCATAAAAGATAACATTACTGCGACAATTGATAAAACTATCTTTTTCATATATGATTCAACTTATTATTATTTTTTTTTCAAACTTAACCTTCATGTCAATGACATTGATGCTAATCTTGTAGTTACCAGCTTGTGAAGCCTCAACCTTCCACTTATAGTCAGGACTTTGACCAAGTACTTGTAAATCTGTAGCAGAGAGCGGTGCAAGATCATTTGTAACATCCTTACTCAAAGGACGAAGCCACTCGATATTGTCACCCTTGTTTGGATCATTCTCCAATCCAAACTTCAGTTCGCCCTCTGTCAAGGTTGTTTCTATGACGAAAGTACCCTTGGCTGCATTTGCATCATACTCCAAAGGCAACAGGAACGGATAGTTCCATCCATTAGAAGTGGCACTGCCCCAAATCCAAATATTCTTAATAGGGAGTTCTGAAGGTACCTCTGCTTCTTTCTGCTTTTCAAAGGTAACAGTCATGTGATATGTATCAACTGTAACCTTATATTTACCCGCTTCGCCAGAAAGAACCTGCCACTTGGTATCAGGACTGTTTCTCTTGACAGCTCGTGAGTCAGTAATAGACTGGTTCTCGGAAGCAGCCATAATAAAATCGCAGCTCCAATCACTTGGGGTATCCAATGGGAACTTCAACTCACCTGCAGAAAGCTGACCAATCCATGTAAACAAGAACTTATTGACAGGATCTTGTGTCATTTCCAAAGAGGCACCAATATTCCATCCTGCCGCACAAGCATTACCAACCATATAAAGTTTGTCTATCTCTGGAGTAGGATAAGTAATTGTAGGTTGCTCGCCTGTTGAAAGATCTGCATTTACAACACAGAAACCGTCTTTTTCCACATGGAAAGTTAGAACAGCATCGCTCTCAGCATCTACTGCAATCTTGTAATCACCAGCCAACAATGCACCAGCATAACTGTACTTTGTTTCAGAAAGAACCTCTTCCATTAAAACACCCTCACCTTCTGTGGCATCAGCCTTGAATATGTAAAGATTACGCGGTTGAATCTCATAACCTGTCACATTGACCGTTGTTGTAGATATCTCAGGTTTCATGTAATGGTCTGCCCCAGTTACTTCTGCGATAATCTCTCCTTCAACAACAGCAGTTGTACCAGTAGAAACTCCCCACATCTTCAAATATGAATTAAGTTGCTTATGAGTGAAACTAACGGAATTCTGTCCCTCGGGAATATAAATCTTACTAATGGAGTTCTCAAAGTTGTTACCCTCGAGATCCATCTTGAAATAATAATTTATTTTAGTACCCTCACCACGGTCTTGAGCTTCGCCCCATGTAAAGGTAATAGCAGTCTCTTCTCCCTTATCCTGTTCAAGGGTCACCGATTCCTCAGAAGCAGCAAGGTGCATCTGATCGTCCACTCCAGGAATGGAGAACCGAATGTCATCACCACTACAGCTTGCCAAAAACAAAGGAATGGCGACAAGTATGAATAAAATGAATTTCTTCATGATAAATATCTTCTAAATGATGGTTATATTATGTTTAATTCCAATATGGAGCCTGCTTCAACTTGGCATTTTTGTCCATCTCATCCTGGTGAATTGGGAACCAATAGAATGCCTTTTTGTAAACACGTGTCTGATAAACTGTACGCTTATAAAAACTTGCAGCATCACGTCCATAAGCATTCATTCCATAGAAAGAACCAGTAAGCACCTTCTCAGCTTCCTTCCAGCGTCGTAAATCATCATAGCGCAGTCCCTCACAATTAAGTTCTACGCGACGCTCTGCATGAATCAGATTTCTCATCTCAGACTGATTATTGAGATTGACATGTATGTAGTTGTCATCTGTATTACCTGTGGTATACTGGCGAACACCTGCACGCTCACGAATCTTATTGAGGTATATCAGGATTTCCTCATTGCCCGGATCACACTCATTGAGAGCCTCGGCATAGTTAAGGTAAGCCTCTCCCAAACGGTAAAGTATTCCTGGGCGATACTGATAACTACCTTGTTTTACATTATCCTTATAGTAAATTTTCTTTTTTGCGAAGTAACCGTTCTGAGGAGCATCATGAGTTCCGTTGTTGTCGGTTTCTGTTCCATCACCTCTGAACATATTATAAACACGATCTTCCTGATTGAAATAACCATTGTTGAAGTTTACGCAAATATAAAAACGAGGTTCACGATGGCAATACATATTGTAAGTACCCTTGCGGGTGATGGAACCTCCATTACAAATAGAGGCCCAGTCGGTATTGTCGCGCTGTTCGTCGGCATCAGAGAAACCTTCTTCTTTATAATTAGATGCAGGATCGGTAATAGGAAGACCATTCTCCATTGAGAACGCATCCACCAAAGACTGTGTTACACCCAGACCACCATTACCGCTGCTACGCAAAGGCGTTGCAAGCCCCTCATAATAAGAATAATTACATCCACCAGGACGAGCAAACAGAATTTCGGTATTACCCTCATCGAAACGCTTAAACATCATGTCCTGATAAGACATAAACGGGTCTATCTTGCCATCTGACATTTTCACCTCATACAATTTATAACCAGCAGCCTCTGCCTCTGTAATCAACTCCTTGCAGGCATCGGCAGCCTTTCTCCATTTGCTGGCATCGTAAGTCTGGCTTATGATGTTTTCTCCCTTGTCGTTCTTGTAGTTGGCATAGTCAGTATTACCATTAACCAATGGGCTTGCAGCATAGAGCAACATACGCGCCCTTACAGCCAGACACATAACACTGGTAGCACGGCCATACTTGCGAGCCTCTGTATATTTGGCAGGTAATATCTTAGAAGCTGCCTGCAATTCCTTATCACACCAATCAATTACTTGGTCATAAGGGGTCTGACCAATCATCAGATCACTCAAGTTGAAGTTGGATGGTGTGATTTCGTCAGGTGCAAAAGGAATACCACCGTATGTATTGGCAAGCAAAGCATAGTAATATGCCTTCATGAAGCGACATTCTGCTTTCATGTACTCCACCTCTGTTGGGGTTATGCCCTGTTCGTTCAAAGCATGTACATTTTGGATAAAGATGTTTGCCTCACGAATACGCTGTGGGAAATTGGCCCAGAAATTGCCATCCCAGTTGCTGTTGGTAGTCCACTCACCTAAGATAAAAGGAATGACATTCCAACCATTGAACTGGCGATAACGCTCTGAAGGTGTCATGTCGTCACCTAAAATCTCCCAACCCTCATACTGCAAATAGCCAAGATATGGATCAGGAATTCCAGAATAGACATTGGCAAGCCAACCCTCGGTACGGGTCTTGTCCTCAAAGACCATCTTCAGGTCAAGTTCGGTGTCACTCTCCTTGTCCAAATAATCAGAACAAGACGAGAATCCGAACATGCCTAATACCATTGTCACAATATATAATGTCTTTCTCATTGTTTTTGTCTTTTATTATTTATTACTAATCAAAAATTCAACTGGAACCCAAACATTACAGAGCGCATGGATGGATATTTTAGGCCATCTGCTGTATCAAGCTCAGGATCCCACAATTTGAACTTAGAAATATAGAACAAGTTATTACCACTAACAAAGAAGCGGATATTGTTGGAATAAATTGCCTTAGTAATGCTTCTTGGCAAAGTGTAACCCAGTTCAATTGACTTAAGTCGCAAGAAACTCATGTCTTTCTTCCACCATGTTGAGGCATAATTGTTATTGGGGTTGGTGCTTTCTGACAAACGTGGCCAGAACACATCTTGTGACGGATTTTCCTCAGTCCAGCAATCCTTATAGTTTGCATAAACATTTCCCATAACTCCTTGACCACTTCCTGGAATAAAGTACTGAGTGCCTCCAATAATACGATAGCTCTGTCCTGTTCCCTGGAAGAAGAAACTAAAGTCAAAGTTCTTGTATTCAACATTACCACCAAAACCATAAACAATTCTTGGGGTCGTTGTTCCACCTATATATCCCTCATCCTTGGCATCGACAACGCCATCATCGTTCATATCGCGATATTTGATGTCACCAGGTCGAACTACAGAGCCTATATTTGGAGTAGGAATACCTGCCTTCAACTTACCATTTTCGAAATCATCGTCTGTATAGAGACGTTCTGCCTGAAGTCCCCAAAGTGTACCGATAGAACGACCGGTCAAAGAACGATAAGTACCCTTTACAGACTCTGGTTCATCATACTCCTTGACTTCATTCTTGGCATAGGTGAAATTTGCTCTTAGAGCTACACGCAAATCCTTGCCAAACTTGTGATTCCAAGTAATAGTACCATCCACACCACTGTTGTCTACGACGCCATAGTTGGCATAGGGGTTACTCAAGAAACCAGCCTGTGTAGGAATAGTCTTACGCTGCATGAATATGTTGGTACGGTGCTCATAGAAGTAGTCAAACTGGAGATTAAACTCATTCCAAAGTCCCAACTCTATACCAACATTGGTCTTTGTAGAGGTTTCCCATGTCAAATTGTTAACACCTACCTCACCCTCAGAATATCCTTCACGCCAATAATCACCAGCATAACCAAAATGATAGCCAGAAGCTCCAGTGTTAATAGTGGTAATATAAGCGAAACGGCGGCCTCCGATATCATCATTACCGACCTTACCTATAGAGCCTTTCAACTTCAAAAGAGTCAGCCAATCAGCACAGTTTCTCATAAACTTTTCCTCAGAAATAATCCATCCTAAGGCAAGAGATGGGAAGAAACCGAAGCGATGACCTTTGGCAAAATTCTCACTACCATTGTAACCGAAGTTGAACTCACCCACATAACGACGGTCAAATGTATAAGAAAGACGACCCGCTATACCTTGTGAACGCTTAGGCTGAATATCACCCCAATCGTAAGAACGCTGGTTGTAAAGGAAGAGGGCATCTACGGCATGCTTCTTGGCAAAAGTATGATTATAGCCTAAGGAGAACTCTAAGTAAGTACTGTTATTACCATAATTTGCATTGGAGCTATGGCCTAAGAACTCGCTACCATAGGAAAGTACACCATGAATCAACTCACCCTCATCACCACGCGACTTAGCCACACCATAATAGGTTGGGGTCTTTCCACGAGTTACAAAGTTCTCGTTATAGGTATCAAATGCAAAAGTTGCCTTGAACTTCAAACCAGGTGTAATCATTTTCAGGTTTTGTTCCAATTGGAAGAGAGATTCCAACTTACTTCTTGTTCCTCTATAATAGCCCTGTTGTGTACTCTCTGCCCAAGGATTGTGACGATTGGCACTGGCAATAGGGATAGTACCATCTGAATAAATGGCAGGATGTACAAATGGTGGGGTTTCGAATGCATGAGTAAACACTTCATCGGTACCACTACGCGACTTGCGCAAGTTCTGCAGATATCCACCCACATTAAAACGAAGCAAGGTGGTTTTTGTCAAATCGAGATCAACATTGGCACGCATATTAAAGCGTGTCAGTTTTGACCCTGTATCATAAGGCAAAGTATCATCAGTCTCCATAATGCCAGTCTCGTGATAGACAGAAGCTGTCAATGAATACCTTAATATATTAGTTCCTCCAGAGACTGTCATGTTACCTCGGGTAGAAGTGGCATAGTCTTTAGTAACAGCATCTATCCAGTCTACATCAGGATAAAGATCTTTATCGTAACCAGTATATGTTTTCATGATCTGATCCTTGGTAAACATTCTCTTACTGGGATCAGAACATAAATTATTAAGTAACGTCATATATTCAGCTGCGCCGATGAATTCGGGCAATTTGGTCGGTTTCGTAATAGCCTGCTCAAATCTGAAGTCAATAGAAGGCTTAGCAACAGAGCCACGCTTGGTATTGATGATAATGACACCATTGGCACCACGTACACCATACATGGCACTTGCAGAAGCATCCTTCAATACCGAGAACGACTCGATTTCTGCAGGATCTATATCGTTCAAACTACGCTCTACACCATCTACCAATACTAATGGAGAACTACCGCCTGCACCAAAAGTTGAAATACCTCGAATCCAGAACTGCGAGTTGTCATAACCGGGTTCACCAGAAGGCTGATATGCGATAACACCAGCCAATTGACCAGCTAAGTTGTTACTCATTGAACGAGAAGAACCCATCTGGAGATTTCCAGGGTCAATTGTCTGAATAGAGCCAATGACCGAAAGCTTTTTCTGGTTACCATAACCTACGACAACAACCTCATCGGTACTTACCGCATCTTCTTTCAACTGGATATTAAAGTTAATATCAGATCCTACCTTTACCTCTTGAGGCTTAAAACCGAGATAGTTAAAAACCAAGACACTGTTCTTGTTTGGTACATCGATATAGAAGTGTCCATCCATATCGGTAATAGCAATAGTCTTGGTTCCCTTAACAGTGACTGTGGCACCTATCAAAGGATTGTTCTCATTATCAACAACTGTACCACTTGCTTTAATGCCTTTTTGTTGCTGCTGAGCAACATTAGGCAATGCAGCAGATATGGTAGTTACGCCAGCACCTACACCAGGCATCAGCAATAACGAGCATAAAAATGTCTGTCTTACATTCATGTTAATAGGTTATAATTATTTTTAGATATTAATATTTCATTTTTAAAAGAAGTTTAACCACTCTATTAAAAAAGTAGATTTTGGCTTTTACGGTAGCAAAGATAGAACTTTTATTAATAGGTTATAACGCCATTCACTAAAAATACAAATACAAAAAATTATATAATCACTAATTATCAACGTGTTACAAAAATATACAGAATAGAAAAATACAAAGTATATACAATGGCTTTTAGGTGAAATTTAAAGAAATTTTAATCAATTTTGACTACTCGTTCTTCAAAATCATCAGGAAAAAGCGAACGCAATCTTATACGTGAACGGTATGAATACACAGTTTGCCGAGAGCATCTCAAAAATGCAGCTATCTTCTCATTCTCACCAATACCAAGACGCATCAAGGCATAGATTCTCAATTCCGTATTCAATCTACCAGGTTTCTTTGGTTCTATCAACTCCTCTTGCTTCATCAAGCCATTGAAAGAAATAACAAAGTTAGGGAAGATTTTAAGGAAAATACGGTCAAAGTCTTCAAAAAACTCCTCTATCTCTTGTTCAACAAGCGCATTTGATTTTAGTTGCTTATAAAGTTCCTGAATTTTTCCCGCAACAGCAAGTTTATTGAGAGAACGGCGATAATCTTCCAACTTATCAATATAAGCCGAACATTTATTCATAAACTCCATGATATAGATATTCTTGATCTTATTACTCTCAAAAAGTGAAAGATTCGTATCTTGCAAAGTTGCGTTAGTCTCATTCAATTTGCCATTAGCCAAAGAAAGCTGAGAATTCAGGGAATTCAACTGTAAATTCATATCATTCAGACTCTTATTTGAAGTTTCTAAAGCACGACGAGCCTGCGCTATCTTCTTTAATTGCTTCCGTGTAAAATACATCATAAAGCAGAGCATTACAACCAATATACTTACTAAAGAAAAACCATAGAGAATATTCTTTTGCTCTGTTTTCTGCATCGACTCATAGGCCTTGTCGATAATCGGCAAGGCATCAGATATCTCAATGATACGAAGGCGTGCATTACAAAAAGTTGCATCCTCCATAGACTTTCGCATGTAGCGGTAAGCACGCTTCACATCTCCTTCTTCATAAAGCAAAGTAGCCAAACGACGCAAGGATATATATTCTTTCACATTATTTTTCAAATCTGCTATAGCAGAAATAATCAGATATTGTTTTTCTTTATCTGTCTCATTAATTTGGCGATAAATATCAGAAATGGAAAAAGCCACATATCCCATATCACGATCTTCATAGGACAAATTCTTGAAAGAATCAAAAAGACAATGCAACGCATCAGTATATTTATTCTGACTGCAAAGAAACTCTGCCTTATCCCAATCTGACTGCTTATCCTTCATGTTTTTCAACGAATCCCGAAACATAATCCTTCTCCGCTCATTCTCCGTACGCTGATAAGCCGTAATGGAAGTTTCACGAAGACCTTCGTAAAGATTTCCATACAAACTAAAATAATACTTACGCATATCGGCAGACATCGGTTTATGTTCCAACCCAGACAAGATCTTATACGACTCCACATAATTGCCCGTCTTATTAAAAATATCAGCAATATCCAATTCTGAATAGACACTATCCTCGTAATTATGAAGAATCCTGGCATAATGCAGCTTTCGTTCAGCATAAGCATATGCAGAATCTAACTTAAAAGACTTGTATTTAGTAAACAATTCACGAGAAGCAGACAACTTGTCTTGTGCACTTTTTGCATGAACATATTTACTCTTAAGTATACCTACCTCTTGCTCATACTTTTTGGTATATTCCTTACTGGCACTGATCACTTTATCCAAGTCATCAAGAGTCGGTTGCTTAGCTGTCGTAATTGTGTTTCCACCCATGCAACACAAGGTATGGAAAGACAAAAATATGAAGAATAAAGACTTTGTCATTACTTACAGGTTTTAAAGTATTAATGCCTGAAAGACATTTTTTCAAGCTTTTCTAAATCTTGCAACCAACTGCAGGAAACTCGGTATGAGAATGCACAAGGAGAAGCCTACGGCATAATACACCGTCTTCTCGTCGCCATGGAAGAGATCGATAAGCTTGCCGTCGGTCTGAGGCAGAAGATTGGTCAGGATATAAGCCATCGTGTTGTTGACCCAATGCAGCAGGATGCCTGGCACAAGGCTACGGGTGCGATAGTACATCCATCCTAAGAGAAGGCCCATGAGCAGGGCATTGACAAACTGGGCAGCATTGCCATGCACAGCACCAAAAATGGCTGCCGAAATCATGATAGCAACCCAATGGTTACGCTTACTCATCATGCCCAGCAAGGTACGGAGAATGGCACCACGAAAGACAACCTCCTCGGTCAATGGTGCCAGGATACCTACAGCCACATACCCCCAGGGCTCTTTGAGCAGCCCTTCGAATATGCGGCCTGTGGTCTCGTCCATTTCCAGTCCGATTTGCTCATACACAAACTCAAGTGGAATCATGGCACCCAAAGCAAACAAAGCTACCCAAAGAAGAGTGAGCCAAGGTTTGGACAACAGATAGTTGCGAGAGATGGGAGTCCACTTGGTCTTCAGAAAAACGACCAGGGTAATCACACTGCTGAACACCGAGGTAAGGGCAAGCAGCACGGGATTGTGCCCCGAAAGCATGGCTGTTCGCACATCTGCCAGTTCCTCGTGCTGAACAAATGACCAGACAAGCATTCCCAAGAATGAAACTATAAGCTGTACTACGACAAACACAATGCCATACAGCAGAATATCCATAACACCTTTCTTTACCTCTTTCATCGTTTGTATCTGTTTATTTAAATTTGTTTCTATTCGTTCTCTTTATCTTTCTGCAACAGCGCCACAACGGTTTCCTCGTCTTCACGAAGTTGCTCTGCAAGTTCCTCAGGCGACTCGAACTTACGTTCGCCCCTGATGCGGTGCACAAAGCTCACCAACAGCAACTGACCATAAATGTCGCCATCAAAATGGAAGATATGTGTCTCGATCGTAGTGCGCTTTCCGCCGAAGGTAGGACGCGTGCCTATATTCATCATGCCCCACTTCATTTCCATCCCCTGTTCCAGCCTTACCTTGACGGCATAGACACCGGCGGCAGGAATCATTTGACACAAATGGGAGATGTCTATGTTGGCAGTAGGGAAGCCTAATTTGCGACCCTCATGAAAGCCATTCACCACCTTGCCTACGATGGTATAAGGATAGCCCAAGCACATATTGGCAAGCTCCACCTCGCCTTCGCGCAGAAAGGAACGGATGACCGAAGAGGACACATTGATGCCGTCGAGCTGGAATGCGTCATTGCGAACTACCTCCATGTTCATCTCACGTCCATAGCGCACATAATCATCGAAGGTTTCCTCACGGTTGCGACCGAAGCGATGGTCGTAACCGATAAAGAGTGATTTCACGCTCAACTGATTGCACAGCACCTTGCTCATAAACTCTTTGGCAGAAAGCGATGCCATCTCTTTATCGAAATGCAGCACCACCACATTGTCTATATCGGTGCGGGAGAGGAGAAGCAACTTAGAGTCGAGTGTACTCAACGACTCTGGCTGATAGTCGCTCTGCAACACCTTGCGCGGATGCTCGTCGAAGGTGATGACCGTTGCCTCAAGTCCCTGGCTGTGGGCTTTCTCCACCAGCTGACGTATGAGATACTGGTGTCCTCTGTGCACTCCGTCGAAAAAGCCGATAGTGGCCACACAGGGCTTCAAAGACTTGATGGCAGTACCGTCTTTCAGCCTACATCCTTCCTGAATAGTATAATATACTGTTTTCATCTTGTTTTCCCTATCTTTATTCCTCCTGATGACACATGGCTCGTTTCACAGCACGATACAGTTCGCCTGCCCAAAGAACGAGCGAGGTTGAGCCTATAATAATTGCCCACTCTTTAAGCGAGAGAGGCTGGGTGCGGAACATTTCACCACCGAAAGTGACGATGAGCCACTGACCAGCCAAGACCAGCAGAAGCACCAACTGCATGCCCTTATCCTGGAGGAAGTGTCGGAATGCAGACCTGTTGCTGCCCAAAGCTTTGGCATTGAAGAGATTCCAGAACTGCAGCATCACAAACGTGGTGAAGAACCATGTCAGTTCGTGCGTATCGACTCCTCCCCTGCCGCGACGCTCACAATATACCAGGAAAGCAAACATCACGACAAAGAAACTGATGCCACAGAAAAGGATTCCTGCACCCATGCTGCGGGAAATGATAAAGTCGGAAGCCTTGCGGGGCTTTTCCTTCATCACCTCGTGCGAAGGAGGCAAAGAGGCTAAAGCCAAGGCTGCAAAGGTGTCCATTATCAGATTGACCCACAATATCTGGGTAACGGTAAGGGGCATTTCGGTGCCTATGATCGAACCGCCAAGCACCAGGAGCAAGGCTGCCACATTGACCACCAACTGGAAAAAGAGGAAACGCTGAAGGTTGCGGTAAAGCGAGCGTCCCCACATCACGGCATTAGCTATCGACTTGAACGAATCGTCGAGCAAGGTCATATCCGAAGCTTCCTTGGCTACCGATGTGCCCGAGCCTAACGAAAGCCCAACATGAGCATAGTGAAGCGCTGGGGCATCATTGGTTCCATCGCCTGTTACCGCCACTACCTCGCCATGTTTCTGGAGCATGGCCACCAATCGCTGTTTGTCAGTAGGACGGGCACGGCTCATCACACGGATATTCTGTGCGCGTTTATAGGCTTCCTCATCCGAGAGAGCCTCCCACTGTTCGCCCGTTATCATCTGTACCTCAAGCGGAGTCATCTCACCATCGGCCCCTATGTTTGTATTGTCTTCCTCGAAGATGCCTATCTGCTTGCCTATCTCGAAAGCCGTAGCTGCCGTGTCGCCCGTCACCATCTTGACTTCTATACCAGCCTTTCTGCACTCCTGCACTGCTGCGGGAACCTCCTTGCGCAGAGGATCGGTAATGGCAACGATAGCCTGCAAGGTCATCTTCTCGTCTTCTGCCTTCTGATAGGCAAAGGCTAATGTACGCATCGCCTTGCGCTGGAAGTCAGCAAGCTCTTCCTGTGCTTTTTGCTTTTCCTTATCGTCCAAGTCGCACTTTGCCAGCACGATCTCGGGAGCTCCCTTCACAAAGAGATACTGTGTGCCTCCTGCAAGAACACGGGTGGACATATACTTTCGCTCGGTCGAGAATGGTTGCTGGCTCACCACGGTGCACTGTTTGCGCAACTCGGCATAGTCGTGCCCCTTAGCTTTGAGCCATAGCAGCAATGCCGACTCGGTAGGATTGCCTATACCTCGGTCGTTGTCCAGTTCGGCAGTGGTGTTGACGGCTATCGCCAAGTGGAGCAAATGTTCGCTTCCCTGTTTCAGCAAGAGGGTGTCCACCTGCATCTGGTTCTGCGTTAGCGTACCAGTTTTGTCGGTACAAATCACGGTGACAGCTCCCATCGTCTCACAGGCATGAAGCTTGCGCACAAGATTGTTCGACTTGAGCATTCTTCGCATATTGAGAGCCAAGGAGAGTGTGACGGCCATAGGCAAACCTTCGGGCACAGCCATCACTATCAGTGTGACGGCCATCATGAAATACTCCAACACAAGGTCGGCCATATAAAGATAATCCTTGCCTCCCCATACGGGATTGGTCAGGATGTCGTGACCGAGAAACAGTACAAAAGCGGCTACCGAAACTATTGAGCCCACCTTGGAAATCATAGTAGCCAACTTGTCCAACTGTACATAGAGAGGAGTCTTCACCGCCGTCTGCTCGGTCGACTTGGCTGCCACCTTACCTATTTCAGTAGCATCGCCTACTGCCGTCACCCTGAATTCTCCACGTCCATTCATCACCATGGTAGAACGCAAAACCACATTGCGGGCATAAGCTCCGTCGCCACCTCCCTCGAGCGATTTCTCTGTCATAGGCTCACCGGTAAGCGATGACTCGTTGATTTGCAAATCGGTACAAGAGAGCAGGACGCCATCGGCTGGCACCTCGTCGCCCACCTCTATCAACACTATATCGTCTACCACCACATCGCGGCGGGGAATCTCTATCACCCTCCCGTTTCGGCGCACCTTTACAGGCTGTTCCTCGCTCAAGGCTGTAAGGATATGAAACTTCTTGGCAGCATCCCGCTCGAAATAGAAGCCCACCGTTGTGGCCAAGAATACAGCCACAAAGATGCCTGTCGTCTCCATAAAGTTGTGCTCTATAAAAGCCAGGACCAGAGAGATCAAGGCTGCTACAAGAAGGATTTGGATAATGGGATCGCGATACTTATCCAAATAGAGTTTCCATAAGGATATACGACGAGGAGGTGTGAGAACATTGAGTCCACACCTCTTTCTACTTTGTCCAACTTGCTCGTCGGAAAGACCTGAATTACTATTTATTTCTTTTGCCATTTGTCATGAAGCACTTCGAGTGCTATAAATGATGGTGCAAAGATACGGCATTTTTCTGATTAATCGAAAAAAATGCCCAAAATATTTGGTTATTTAGCAAAAAGCTATTACCTTTGCAGCCGAATTGCAAAATTCACGGACTTGTAGCTCAGTTGGTTAGAGCAACAGACTCATAATCTGGAGGTCCCAGG
>ENA-ORTS01000428-ORTS01000428.1-human-gut-metagenome-genome-assembly--contig:-NODE-428-length-34307-cov-3.341236_pt1 | contig 34307 bp, 30 predicted proteins | sample MGYA00241911_ERZ509186 | MGnify/ENA primary metagenome ERZ509186 (study PRJEB26280, sample SAMEA2338852) | human gut metagenome | biome: human gut; feature: human-associated habitat; material: faeces...
AAAAAAATAATGGACTATGTAAAACAAGAAACTGGAAGTATTGAATTTTTCAGAATGCAATTAGATAGTCAAGTGCAATGTCATGACATGTCTAAATATGATTTGGAAGAATGGGAAGCTTATCGTATAAATCATTTTCCTGTTGATGATCAAGAGATAGAAGATAATAAAGCTGATTATGATAAAGCTTGGATTCATCATTACACTGTAAACTTACATCATCCAGATTGGTGGAGTATTAATAAAAAACAAGATAGTATGCCATTTGCTTTTGTTGTAGAGATGTGCTGCGACTGGATAGCGATGAGCATGAAATTTGGAGGAGATGCATATCATTGGTATCTTGAAAATAAGAAAGAAAAAGATCTTGGAGTTAAACAAGATGAGTGGACAAGAACAATACTTAAAATGTATTATAATATAACAGAATAAAATTGAGTAAGCATCATAACGATGCTTACTCCTCTTTCTTTTATTTTTTAAGATCTTTTGCATTTACAAATCCAATGATAGTATTTGATTCTTTTCCAGCAAATTCTGGTTTCAAACACAATGCAAATCTTCCATTTACTTCTTTACCATCGAACAAATAATATTCACCGCTTATAGTTCTTCCAGGTCTTGTATCATGCAATTTATAATACATATTAAGATTATTTGCAACTACCTTAGAACCAGCAATGAGAAGTGTAGATACAATATTTTCTGATTCTTTAGATTTAGCAATTCCATCCACAATTGCTCCCCTTGAATTGTAAATAACTGAACCTGCTACTTTTATTTTTTCATTTTTAGCATCTTCCAGATTTGTAGTTTTGTTGATTTCTTTTCCATCTGGAGTTTTTACTGTATACATATCAACAGCAGGCTTACATTTATCTTCTGGAATATCTACAACATTCCCATCTTTCTCTCGAATAAATTTTTTATCAAATCTATTAAGATTGAAAGTTTTATATAAACTAGGATACACCTGTTCAAAATCTGGATTTTCAAATTTATCTTCAATAAAATGAAGTATACATTCATCGATAGTAGTAAACGGTAATGTTTGTCCAGTCGAAGGATTTACAAAACCATATACATTGTTTTTATCTTTGATATCAGTATCTTTAGTTTGCTTATTCTGATAACTATAAATAGCATATGCTATAGCTCTCGAAGCAAAATCCGGAGCAAGTTCATTTTTGTTAAACTTATCCATAATATTTTCAACAGGTTGCTTCATCATATGAATAATCTCTGAAATTTTCATAATATATTTCCATCCTTTCTCTCTATTTATATCTACAATGATATATTATTAAAATGTAATCTAATGTATGTATTTAATAGAGAAAGGAGGAATTTACTTTAATTTATACACATACATTATAGTAAAATAATTGAAAACAGTATAAGGAGGAAACTTAACTATGGCATTAGGTGACTACAATAACGGAGATAATAATAAGAAGAAATATTATGAACCAATTGTGTATAGCCCGTTTGGGACTTCTAATACTGATGGAGTGGATCCATCAGCAATTTCTTATCAATTTTATAACGGAATGCTTAAAATTAGCATTTCTCCGATGAAAGCAGGGGCTAGACCTGATGATATCCAGAAATGGGATCATGAAAATGCAGTAACAATTTGGCTCACTCATGCAAAAGCAAGAATTCTTGCAGAGGAAATCAGAAATGTACTTGCTCATCCAGATGAAGTAAACAACGGAGGAGTATATACTGGTAAAGGGGACTCTCAAGGATTTATCAGCTTCAGTAATGGTAAAGAACTCGGTGCTTCTGGACCATGTCTTATCATTAGAAGACTCAATGAAACTGGAATCACTTCATCATACGCTTATCAATTTAAAGATAGAAGCTATGCTGCAGTGAGAAACTTTGATCAGAACAATATTACAGAGTATGACCATATCAATTATCCAAATCTAGAAATTGATGAGCTGCTTACATTACTTGATGATTACAGCTCATCAATCGGAGGGGCTATGGCATATTCAGTAATGAATGCTCAGAAATATGATACAAACCGTTCCAATACTAAGATGAATCTCATCATGGAAAAACTTGGTATTGATACATCCGCAGAATACAGCGGAGGAACAAGAAACAGCGGCAAATCATTCTTCAGTTCAAACCAGGGAAGAGATGCTGGTAATAATATTCCATCTGGTGGAATGAGAAGCACAACATTAGATGAACTTGGTAGCGAGATGGACTAAGACTATTATTGGGATAAGTATTATACTTATCCCAATTCTTTTTCAAGGAGGTGAAATAAATGTATATAACTGACGTATTAGTTCCTTTCGATATACTTGTAGATATCGATATGGGATTATTAAAGTTATTAGAATTTGATTATGATAACAATTTATATTTTTTACAAGGCATACTTCATACATCTGAACTTAATCAGCAATATACTATGGTTACTAGAACTAAAGTAAATCCGTTAAGTGCGATACTTCAGTATGAAGATGATGAGCTTGCGGAAAATTTATATTCCCAGTTTATGGAAAAAGAATATAATCAGATTCTCAAATTATCTTGTAATACTGCAGTGAGAGATCTCTCGGAGTTACTTATTACTACTATAGATCAAATTGTTAGAATAACAATTCTGTGTAGATCTGAGCAAGATTTACAAGAAGTCGAAGAAAGACATATCAAATCATTTAGAACAATAGTAGAGAAAGATTTAAATAAAATAAATCTATCAGACTATCAAGTTCTATTTGTAAAGAATATTTATGACCTAGATAAATATAGAAATGTAACAGGTCTAAATATATATGTGCCAAATTATGGATTTAATATTACAATAGATCCAGAAATGTCACAACCATTATTACCAGAAGATATATTGAAAAAATACGGAAAAGAAAATGAGTTTGAAATTTTTTCAATATATACTTTTGATCCTAGAAAGATTCCTCTAGGATAACAAAAATACATTACACAAAAAGGGGAAAAATACTACTATGAAAACTTTATTAAAGACGAATTAAGTATAGATACAAAATGGTAAGGAGGAAATAATTATGATTAGCGATATCATCTTTAATTCTCACAAAGCATTTATGCTTGATAATAATATGGGAGTTAGAGGAAATATAAGTTTTGGAAATTATTCTGGAGAATCTTATATAAATAGATTATTCTCTGGAATGATTATTGAGCATTCAGTATTTCAATTTTCTGACTTCTCATTATCATCATTTAAAGATACTGAAATAAAAGACTGTGATTTTAGTGGAGCAAATTTCAGCAAATGTGATTTAAATACTTGTAAATTCGAGAACTGTATATTCGATATGTGTAATTTCAACTCAGCAGATCTTACAAACGCAGTATTCTCTAATTGCACAATAACTAGATGCTGTTTTGATTATGCTAGAATGGCATGGGTTCAAATGGATCTTCCTATCGATCCATACAGCACATTTAAAGATGCTGATCTTAGTACTACTTTAGAGTATTATGTGCAGCATAGAGGTTCAATAGTATAAAAATACTATTAGCACACTACAATAAGTTATATAATATATAGGAGGAAATTTATTATGACGAATAATAATGGAACAATTTTATCAAACTTAGTAGAAACTGATGCTCTTAGAAGAGTTCAGTTATCAGTACTTGAAAAAACAAGTTCAGTTATCAGTAAAACAGCAGGGCCGTTCGGATCATATTCAATGATTATGCATCCAGATAGACTTACAGAATACAGTAAAGATGGTCATAAAGTTTTATCTAACTTTAAATTCTTTAAACCTCTGGAAAAGGCAGTTCACGATGAATTGCTTGGAATTACAGAGCATGTAATTAAAAAGGTAGGTGATGGTACTACTACAGCAGTACAATTGTCATATCTTATTTATAAAGAATTATGTGAAAGAACAGAGAGATGGGAAAAAGCAGGATTCCCTCCATATGCAATTATTTCTGAATTTCAGAAAGTAGTAGGTAAAATTACTGAGAAGATCAGAAGCAGCAGAAGAGAATTAACTCTCGACGATATCAAACAAATCTGCCTCATCTCTACAAATGGAAATGAAATGGTATCTGAAGATATTGCTTATATCTATAAGAAGTTCGGTAAAGATACATTTATCCAGATCGGAACTTCAAATACAGAAAGTTCCATCTTAAAAACATACGATGGTATTATCCTTAATAAGGGATTTTCTTCTCCATCATTTATCAACACAAATGAAAATACGGTTAAGATTCCCCAGGCAAATATCTATTACTTCCCTGATCCAGTAGATACTCCGGAAATGATTCAGCTGTTTATGCAGATATTTACAGAGAATATCTATATTCCATATCAGGAAGGTACTGGTAAATACAAACCTACAGTTATCTTAGCTCCATCTTTATCTCAAGATATTTCATCTGCATTGATGGATATGGAAAAAATCTTCTATGCATTTGATAAAGCTGGTCAGAAAGAAAACAAACCGCCATTCTGTATCATTACAGGTATCAATGATCGTGTAGACAATATTGGTGATATTATTACTTTATGCGGATGCCCGTTTATCAAGAAATATATCAATCCTGATACAAGATTACAGGATATCGAAAACGGAGTTGCTCCATCAGTAGAAACAGTAACTAACTTTGCAGGGTATGCAGATGAAGTTACTATTGATATTGATAAAATGACTATCATAAATCCGAAAGAGATGTTTGATAAAGATGCAGAAATTGCAGAAGATGGATCAAGGCCATTCTCTGCTACATACAATTCTTTAATATCTTTCTTAGAGAAACAGATTGAGATTGAATCTCAGGATAAAAACAATCTTAATGCAATCATTGAACTTAAGCGCAGATTACATTCTCTTACAGCAAACTTCGTAGAGTACAATGTAGGTGGTATCTCTGCAGCAGATAGAGATAATGTACGTGACCTTGTCGAAGATGCTGTTCTTAACTGTAGATCAGCTGCAGTGAATGGAGTTGGGCAAGGTGCAGGTATAGAAGGACTTTGTGCATCTAAAGAACTTATTCCTGAAGAAACAAATAGTCTTTTTGGAGAAATTGCAGTAATCATCTACAATGCATACAAGACGCTTGTAACTAATCTTTACAAGTCAGGATTGACTGTAGATGAAGCTGAAGATAAAGTAAATCAGTCTGTTGAAAAACATAAGGCATATAACTTAAGAGAAAAATCTTTCAACGGAAATGAGGTATTATGTTCTATTGAAACTGATATCTCGGTCCTTGAAGGTATCTCAAGAATAATCACAATTATGTATACATCTAATCAGGCATTCCTTGTAGATCCAATGCAGAATGCGTACATTGAAACAAACGACTAAACATAATTGTAATGCTGAAATATAGTCCAAGTTAGTCTATAGGAGTAAGACCATAGTCTTTTCCAAACACATTATTCCACAATACACCCCCCCAATGGAAATGCTTATGTGATAACAGAGATTAGATTATGGGCTGAAATAGATTATAAGTGTCTGTATAAAGTATTAAATATAAAATAGGGTATAAGGTGGAGACGTTCACCTTATACCCCCATTTTTACTAAAATCTAAACATTTAAGTAATTTTATAAATATAGAAAGGAGCTATTAATCATGGCTAATTTATTTCCAAAAAGATGTAAAGTATATCCAAGAAATAACATGCAGTATATTTCTGGAATTCTTGAAAAACAGAAAAGAATAGAGTTGCCAGCGGAGTTGCCATTATCAGAGCATGAACTTAGACGTTGTTTAAGTTTTGCTAACTGCTTCGAGATGGTAGGCGGAAAACATGTTCTTCTTACATTAGATAACTTCAACAAAGATAACAAAGATGGTAAAGATGTTACTGCTACTTTGCCTGGAGGAGAAGTATCTAAACCAAGAGATGAAGAAGAACTAGTAGCTACCGTGTCTAACGCAGAAGACATAGAAGAGGAACCTAAACAGGCAACTGCTCAGGCACAGAAACCTCAGACCAATCAGCAGAAACAAAATAATCAGAAGGCTGATCAAAAACAGCAGCAGAAATAAATATTTAGATAGTGGTGAATAAACACCACTATCTATTATTTTTTTATAGGAGAGTGATATTATGAAAATGACATTCGATGAATATATACAGAATCCTATGGGTAAAGAAAATGCAGTTATATCTAATAGAACAATGTATAGAAATTTATATACAGAAAAATTAGATAAAATACTGGTAAGAGAAGCAGGTAAAGTGGACTATGAAGCTTATCATGTAGGAAAGAAATATATCTGCTATTTAAAGATTCCTAGCGAAGTAGTTCCTAACTTCTATTACGACGTATTGGTAGAATTCTCTGCACCGAAAGATAAAGCTACAGCTTTAGGTGCTAATCTAAAAGATTATACAGTAAGATTTTATTCCAACGATCCTTCATTTGTATACACATTCGCTCACGCATTTATAAAGAATGATATGTTTATTAAAGACTTTGAGAATAAGATGTCAAAAAAAGCTGTAAAGAATAGAGCAGTAGAAAAGAACCCTCATAATCAGGTTGGTTATGTAAAGAGTTTATATTTTGCATATCTCATTATGTCTAGGAGAGGGTTATTTTCTAAGACAAGATATGTAGATAAATATAGTAAATCTAAGCTAGATAGAGAAATTATGCATGCAGATAAGAAAATAGAAGCTAGAGAAGAAGAAGCTAAAAAGATATCTGCTAATAAAAGAAAAGAACGAGAGAAAGTTAAAAGGCTAACTTCTCCTACTAATACACAAAATCCAGACATTCCAATACAACCTAGATCCAATCCAATGAAGATAGGTAAAGTTGGTACCATTGGAAATAATAAAGGTATAGGAAAAATAGGCGGAGTCAAGACTATAAAGAAACGATAAAATATAGCTACGGTAGTAATATACCGTAGCTATTAATTTTTTATATCACTCGTCACACTATATTAATGTATATCGGGGATATTCCTGATATAAAAGTTCGAGGAGGTGGTATATAGTGGACTTGGTACATACTTTTTTCTTATCACTATTTAATAGCACTTAGAATGATATATTATAAAAGTGATACTATAGTGACAAGGAGGATATATACTTAATGAATCACATGATTAGACCTTTTACAGTAGAAGGTCAACAACAACCAAGAGATAGATCTACTTGGTTCGTCCCAGTAGATCAATGGGAACCGTCTGATCCTATGGATCAGATCTTTAAACCGTGTAAGGGGGCAGTATGGTTACCGGTAACACAATTCTTTGGTATTAATGATCCTACCAAAGACAATCTTAACTTATTCGTTCTCTCTACCAAACGATGTTACAATGGTGATATTATGAGAGAGCACATCTCGAAATATCTTAATTATTTCGAAAAGTATTATGACCAGGATTTAGAATTAGCAATGGCTGTTTCTAAGATCAAATGTAATATTGATCTTATTCCTGGTTATACCAAAGAGCAGTTTAAATATGATATCGAAAGACTGATGCTGTCTGATTCTATCTGTATGAAAGCAGTATTGATGAACAACGATAACTATGCTCTGCATCTTGATGAGAAGAAATATAAGAATGAGAAGAATCCTTCTCTTATATATTCTGATCGTCATGCAAAAATCATTTTATGGATGTCTTTGTTGATGAATATGGTAATTCCATTAGCAACTCATTTCATCTATATCAACAAGATTCCAAATGCAAATGAATTCTTATTATGGATATTCAACTCTATCTTAAATCTGACAGATGTGGATATCTATAATAAATTCTATGAAACAAGCTCTTCTAATGTAAATCGTTCCAGCAAGAAGCATGAACGTTTATGGAACAGACAGGATATCAGAGGCAAAGATCCTGTTACGCATTCATTAGAGAGTGTACAGAATATTATTCTTAATATCATGCCGAAGTACAGTTATGAGAAAAACATTATCTCATTTAACTATACTTCAATCAATAAGAATGGAAAGAAAGTGGCGTAACTTTCTATACGTTCCCTTATAGAAGTGATTCTGTGAGGAAAAACTACTTTAATAGCTGGGAAGGGCTAGCGCTTATAGAGCTACAACGTGACCTGCAAAGGTGAGCGTGATACGCGGTCGAAAGACAGAAAAAATCTATAAGACTGTATAAGGTGAAATAAAAGCTTATATTGATCTGAAAACAATATAGGTCCTAAGTACAATAAACAATGTTCAATCAGCAACCAAGCCTAATTAGAAAAATAAATTACAAAGGAGGAAATATATATATATGAGAGTATTTAATTATACTAATAGATCACCAGTATACAATAAACCATTTATTCAAGAGCAATGGAAAAGAATAGATAACTCTGTGATTCCATTTGCAAATGGACCAAATTGGGTGAGTAATTTAGGAAATATATACAATGAAGATTTTGGATGTATTATAGATCCTATAGTTATTCAAAGAACTCATGTTAATAGAATTGATGTATTTGTAGACTATTATTATAATGATGGAATTATAATGGAGACAAGAAGAGCATCTTTAGCTAGAGTTGTATTATTAGCTTTTGCTCCAATTCCAAATGCAGAAAAATTTGATGTAAATCATAACGATAGTGATTCTACTAATAATAAATTATATAATCTTTCTTGGTGTACTCATAAAGAAAATATACGATTTGCATATTTAAATGGACGTATGACTAGACACGATAAAGATGGTAATCTTATCGTTAAATCAATATTACGACAAGAAACTATTGATAAAATATGCGAATTATTATTGGAAGGGAAGAATTATATAGAAATAGCTGAAGAGACCAACACTTCGTATAATATAGTATATAGTATTCATCATGGTAGAACTTATAAAGAGGAATGTGAAAAATATGATTTAGAAAATATTCCTCAGCCAGTAATACGAGAAGCTCTTTCGGATAGTCAATTATCTGAAATATGCGAAATGTTAATTCAGCAAATACCTCATCAAGAAATAGCCGATAAGATAGGCTGTTCAAAACAAACAGTAAGTTCTATCAAAAATGGAGTTCTGTATCCGGAATTATATGAAAAATATAATTTAGGTAAATATAAAATACGAGATACGACTAGATTGACAAAAGATCAAAAGAAACAGATGAAAGATTTTGTAGAAAATAATAAATCTAGTTATACATCTAAAAATGATCTATTTAGAGATGCATTGAGATCTGTAGGTTTTGATGCTCCCGACAAATTGCCATCAGATTTAAGGCAGTTTGTGTATTATAATACAGTGTATAAAAAATCTAATTAGGAAGGTTCAACGACTATCGAAATCTATATATCCATAAGAGCTACTCTTATAATAATTATAAGGGTAGCAGGATTGAAAATAAGGTATTATGTTTATAATACACGAAGAGAGTAGAGTAGAGCCAAAGCGATTGTGGTAGGATATTCCTTTAAATCCAAATGGGTAGCACTCTCTAATATCAATTAGAGGTGATGATATAGTCTCGGCGTCTAGGTAAAGCCCTAGAGAAGTTCATAAGAGAACTGCATAGAGTAGCGACCTATGTGAAGGCCCGATATATTTTCAGATAACTGGCATAGAATTTTCAGTAGTTCCTATATACTGGTAACAGTGTGTAGCAAACTCCTTTAAGATAGCTGGGAAAATGTCAACACTCAAAGAGCTACAACGTGACCTGCAAAGGTGAGCGTGATATGCGGTCGAAAGACAGAAAGAATACTTTGAGTTGATATATGGTGAAATAAAAGCTTTATTATTCAATAAGGTCCTAAGTATCAATACAAGCATCGATCAGCCGCCAAGTACACCATTGGTGTAAAGGTTCAACGACTATCGAAATCTATATACCCATAAGAGCTTTATATATTAAGCGGGGTTGAAAATAAGGTATAGAGATATACGCGAAGAGAGTAGAGTAGAGCCAAAGCGATTGTGGTAGGGCAGTGTGCCGAATAAGACCCTTTAAATCGAAATGGGGAGGGTCCTTTAATAAAAAGGATCATGATATAGTCTCGCCATCGAGACGAGAAGTTCATAAGAGAACTGCATAGAGTAGCGATCTATGTGAAGAATAAGCGACGAGTATGATTATATCAGTCTGTCTAGTTCTATACGAGACAGTGATAATAATAGTGTATTCGATAAATACGAATCATTCACGTCCAAGACTAATGAAGGTCTGTTCCTTTTAAACAAGAGATGCTGTGAAGATACTTTACAGAAGATCGAGTTAATGTTCGGACCTTTCTCTGACGAGGAAGTGGAGTTTTATATGAATCGATTAGATAATGGAAATGGAAATATAATTAATGAATTCCAGAAGACATTGATCTTTAACTTATTCTATAAATATTTTGGAGATCCAGTGTCAATCAATAATATCAATAAGATAGGTTATGCTAAATTAGTAATCGCTGCCTCTAGATTACTTAAAGCTAATAATCTTATCATTATGCCGTATATTATATCCAGTAAAATAATCAGATTGCAGCATAAGAAGAATATCAATAAGAAAGAACAATTGAAGTTAGAAAGTACAGCGTATTTCCAACAGATAAGAGATAAATATAGATCTGAAAAGATCGAAGCGTATCTAGTGGAAATTATGGCTACTATTGTGGCTTCTAAATTTCAGATTATTGATTTCGAAGATCCTGAACTGGATGGAACTATTCAAGAGTTTACGTCAGATATGTTATATGACGAAATAGCAATGTATGTAATGCTTATTTAACAAAGAGTATGTCCTAGAGCGTAATAACTCTAGGACTTTTTGAAAGGAGAAAATGTAATGTGTATATTTAGATTAGGATTTTTATTAAATAAAAATAAATACTTTGCAGATGATAATTTGCAATAATATAATTGTATATTATAATAGTGATACATTATACAGATAAGGGGGATAAAGTCCTATGAATTCCAAAACACATTTAAAGAGAATCTATGTTATTCATTGTATTATTACTGATCCTGTAACTAATACAATAAATGATAGTTCTCTGATAGCGACAGAAGATTCTAAAGTCGCAGATTATTTAATTAAAACTATGATAAAAGAATTAAAAATATCTGTGGCAGATTTAGCAACAAAAATGATACATTTGCATTGTAATATTCCTGCATATCTACAAGATTCTGATCACAGAAATATTCTATGTAAAGGAGATATCGAATTTTATAAAACAAGTGTTTTATTATCAGATATAAGGAGAGATTAAAATGAGTAGTAGAGCAACTTATGATAAGATCAAAAGATACACCGATGATAAAGTAGTGTTATTACTTGCGAAGAAATGGATGAATAAGAATAAGTTTTTCAAACTTATTTACAAATGGTTTGGTATCAAAGTAAATAGAAAGTTTGATATCAATGTGAGCAAAAGATATAATAAATACGGTAATATCGAAACCATATTTAATTTATCTACTGGAAATAGTATTTTTAGAAAAGAATTTGTAATTAGATTAGTATAAGGAGAAAATAAAATGAAAGATGTTAGAGAGTTAGATTTTATAGATAGAATTGCAATTTTAGTAAGCTCCGTTGTTTATATTTTAGGAATGTCATTCGTAGCAGCTGCATTGTTATTTGTTTTAGATATTCCGAAAATCATAATGTTTATGATACAGGATATTTTAAATGACAATGTAAAGCTGTTAATCATATGGTTAGGAATAGCAACGTTTAGTATAGTATCGTACATAATATTTCATTTATTGAAAGTGATTTGGTTCCATATTAAGCGAATACATTATTTACTTAAAAACGATATAATAAGAGTAGAAACTGACGGACATGTATATTTTATGCCAAGAAGTAGTGCTTTAGAAGCTATGATTAACTATATGGAGAGTGAGAGAGAAAATGAAAAAAGAAAGACATCAGAAGAAAGTTTATGACAAGAAGAAAATTAGAAGAATAGTTATCGGATTAAAATTATCTGGGGTAATCCTTACCGTACTCGGGATTATCTTTCTGATTCCAGGAGCAATTGAATTGTGGGATCAAGACGGAATTCCATTATCATTGTTCATGATAATGTTTTTTCACGTGTATAAAATTTTAGCTATCGGTGCTGGAATTTTATTACATATGATAGGAACAATAGTTCAAGAGTATTTTTTATAGATTTTATTCATACGTCACTAACGTCTTCCAATAGACGTTAGTGTTAATTTTTATACATAAGATTAAATTTGAGGAGGAATATAAATGACTACAGAAAACGAAAGACAGGAAGAGGAGATGGATGTTTTGAAAATACCGGATTTTATTAATGATAGAGGTAAAAAGAATATAAGTAAACCTGCTTCTAAGAAAAGAGAATTGGAATTTATCAAAGTAGGAGAAGAAAATATTGGTAAAAAGGATTGGAAAGTTCTTAAAGAACTGAATGATCTTGTAGGTTTGATTTTATCTAAACAGGAGGAGCCGGTTAAATCTGTTATTGAATATTCTCTGTTCAATAACAATGATAACAAAACCGAAAGAATTAAAGGGATTATCAAAGTTAAAAATTAATACATAAAACGTACACCTTTCATCTAGGTGTACGTTTTTATTTTGTCTTTTATATAATAATAATACAAAATAAGGAGGATTAAACAATGGGTTTAACAGAAGAAATTAAAAAAGGTTTAGATATAGATTTAGAAAGTAAATTTGCTGCAGCTGTAGATAAAGGAATTTGCAATGGAGCTTATGATGCTATATTTTCAGACGGAAATAAAAACAATACAAAATCTGGTAAGAAAATAAATAATTCAAAAAAGAAAGAACTTAGTTCTATATACGGAACTTCAACAAAGACTTTAGAAATAAGAAGTCAGCTTGAAAAAATCATCGATATGATAGATCATACAGATCCAGATTATATTTCTATTGATATTAAAGTAAAAACTTTGACATCAAAGCAGAGATATAAACACAAAGGATCAAGAACTAAAGCAGGTATATTCGAATAGGATGGTGATATAAATGAATAACTTTGAAATGTTTAGAGAAGATTATTCTTTATTTTTACAAAATAATATCAAACCATTTTGTAGACCAGCGTCTGGAGGAAGAGTAGTAAACTGTAGATGTTTTTATTGTCAAGATTCTAAGAATATGAGCCATGGGCACTTCTATATAAAAATACCACAGAATGACAATGAGCCTTCGGTATACTATTGCCAGAAGTGTAAAGCTAAAGGAATTGTTACTCCACAAAAACTTATAGAGTGGAATATCTTTGATACAAATGCTTCTTTGGGATTATCTTCTCATAATAAGAAAGTATTTTCAAATCCGCAAAATCTTATGAATTATAAAGGACCATCTTGTTATAGAATATTCAATGACAAGATATCTGAAGATCCTTTAAGTCAATATAAATTAAGATATATAAATAAACGTCTTGGAACAAACTTAACGTTCAAAGATTGTTTAGATTTGAAAATAGTATTGAACTTAAATGATATTCTTCAAAGAAACAGATTACAGTATACTAGAGATCAGAGAATTGTAGAGCAATTAGATTCTGGATTTATAGGATTTTTATCCCACGACAATGCATTTTTAAATATGAGAAATCTTGATATTATTAATAATATCAATGAGAAATTGAATAAGAGATATATTAACTATAATCTTGTTAATCAATATGACAATACATGTAGGTTCTATTCTATCCCAACACAAGTAGATTTATCTGATACGCGTCCTTTACAGCTTCATATAGCAGAAGGGCCGTTCGATATACTAAGTATCGCATTAAATGTACGAAAAACTTTTGACCGATGCATATATAGTGCAGTTGGGGGGTCTGGGTATAAAGGATTAATAAACTTTTTCATTCATTTATTAAAAATACCTAATTTAGAGATACATGTATACCCTGATAATGATCAAGATAGATATGCAATGATCGATATATCTAATTTTCTCAAACCATTCAATTATCCATTCTATATTCACAGAAATGCAAGTGGTGGAGAAAAGGACTTTGGAGTTTCTCCTAATAGAATAGTAGAAATAATAGAAAGGGTAAATTAAAACCGATGTTTGTACAATATATAATATATTCAGAGGTATCTGCATTGCCAAATCGAGCATATGAAGATGCTGAAGGGGTTGAAATGACTCTGGCAGAAAAGACTTGCTCTAATATTAAACTCCCATTACTTCAATTAAGTAATAGAAGGAATAACACCATATCATTGTCATTAGTGATGGACGGACAACGTATGTTATCGACAGCCGAGCATACCGCGTCAATATACGATAGAGCTGTTACTAAGCCAACAAAGTGCCCTTTATCCGGGGCTAAAAAAATTACGGATATGCGGGCGATGAATATGGAACAAGAAAAAAGAAAAAATAATAAGGAGAATAATATAATGATAAATGGTATAATAAACGAGTATAAAAATAAGGCAATAAAACAAGCTATTCAAATGGCAGGGGATAAAGTCAAAAGTAAGTTTGGAATAGAAATCGTAGTAAACGGAGCTGATTTTGACGCTATTACTGAATTCTTAAAGAAGTATGATAAAAATATAAATCGTCATGTTCAGAATCCAATGCCAGATGGAATCGCTGACCAGCGAAGATATTTGAATATAATAGAAAGACCATTTATTGTAAAATTGCAAAATGATACTTTCATATATTTTAATAGATTTAACAGATCAGATGATGAAGGGTGTATGCACGATAAGATGATTATATACATCTTCGGAAAGAAATCATATAAATACTATAGGATTCTTTCGAAATATTTAGCAAAAGGAGGTCCAAAAATAGGTATGAGATCATACATGATTACTTCTGATGGAAAAGATGGATCTTTTAAAGTAACTGTAGCAAACGGAAATTCTCGTAGTATGGATACGTTGTATTTTGATGACGATATTAAAAATAAAATTATTAATCAAGATTTTTTTTCTTAAGCGTTCCTTAAGTTTGCAATGGTGAAGTGACAATGTAAACAGCATAACACTTTAATTTATTTTAGGAGAATTCACATGAACAAAATTATGACCGCTTCCGTTTTTGCTTTAGCCCTGACTTTATCTGCCGGCTCGGCCATGGCTGCCGGTTTTAACGGACCTTCTCAGGCAGGCGGTTTCAAGGGGCCGGGACTGGAACCTTCCACCGTTGCTCAGGCTCTGACTTACAGTGACGATACGCCGGTTGTCCTGGTGGGACAAATTGAGCGCGGCCTGGGCGATGAAAAATATGTCTTTAAAGATGCCAGCGGCACGGTTACCGTAGACATTGACAATGACGATTGGCGCGGCGTAACAGTTACGCCTCAGGATACCGTTATTATTCAGGGGGAAGTTGACAAAGATTTCTTTAAAACAGAAATTGATGTTGATATGATAAATTTGAAAAAATAAAAAGACATTACTAACAAAGGCAGCTGCTATGCGGATTTTACTCATCGAGGACGACACGCTCATCGGAGACGGGCTTAAAACAGGACTGGAAAAACTGGGCTTTTCCGTAGACTGGTTTGACGACGGGGATGACGGGCAGGAAGCTCTGTTTCAGGCACCTTACGATGCTGTTGTCCTCGATTTGGGGCTGCCCGGCGCCGACGGGCTGGAAATTTTGCAGCATTGGCGACAGAAAGGCCGAAAGGAACCGGTTCTTATTCTGACGGCCCGCGGCGATGTCGACCAACGTATTCTCGGCTTAAACTGCGGCGCGGACGATTATCTCGGCAAGCCTTTTGCCCTAAAAGAGGTTCAGGCCAGGCTTAATGCGATTATCCGCCGGAACAACGGGCATCCGACCCCGGATATTTCCTACAAGAATATCCATTTTAATCCGCAAACCAGAAAAGTTTTCCAAGGGGGAAAGGAAGTTGTCCTTTCTCCCAAGGAGCTTATTGTTCTGGAATTATTAATGCTGAACAAAAACAAAGTCCTGTCAAAAGAAAGCATTGAAAACAAAATCTATTCCTGGGATGAAGAAGTACAGAGCAATGCCGTTGAAGTCCATATTCACCATTTGCGTAAAAAACTCGGAAAAGAAATTGTTAAAACGATTAACAAAATCGGATATATTATGGAGGAATAATGAAAAAACTCAGTTTAAGGCTCAGGCTTATCATTTTCTTCGCGCTTGTTTCCGGCATTGTGTTTTCGGCAGCAGCTTTTGTGTCATGGCAGGAAACCAGCGAAAAAATAGACGAGTTTTTTGACACTTACCAAATGGCTCTGGCACGACAGCTGGCTTCCGCCGACTGGAGCACGGCAACGCCGGATGTGCAAAAAATTACCAATAAACTAATCAAACGCATTAACCACGCCGACGATGAAGACGAGGCCATCGGTTTTGCCGTTTTTGACAAGCAGGGGAAAATGGTTTTTCATGACAATGAAAACGGCAAAGACTTTTTCTTTGCCCCCTATGTCGGCAATTTCATAAAACAACCGGTTGACGGCGAAGAATGGCGCATTGTCTGGCTGGCTTCCGCTGACGGCAAGTATGTCATTGCCGTCGGGCAGGAACTGGATTACCGCAATGATATTGTCTGGGAAATGACTGAAGAATTTATTCTGCCTTGGGGAGTTGGCATTTGCATCCTGCTGCTGCTCATGATTCTGATTATTACCATGGAATTCCGGCCGCTCAACCGCCTGGCATCCAATCTTGTCCGCAGGTCAGCGGACGACTTGTCGCCGCTGACGGAGGAAAAACTCCCATCAGAAATCCGGCCGCTCATTACCTCTATGAATGTCCTTTTTGAAAAAATAAACAATATGCTGGAAAGGGAGCGCGGTTTTATCGCCGATTCCGCCCATGAACTGCGGACACCGCTGACGGCGCTTAAAGTTCAGCTTGAAGTCCTTCAACTGGCGCAGGATGACGAATATGTCAGAAAAGAAGCCCTGCTAAAGCTGGCTGCCGGAATTGACCGTTCGGCAAGGCTGGTTGAACAGCTCCTGTCCTTGTCAAAGGCAGAATCGTCCCAGCAATCCGCCATTAAAGAAAAAATATTCTGGCCGCAGGTTATCTCTCCGCTTATGGACGAGTATCAAGAAGCCGCTGAGGCTAAACATATCAACCTGTACTATTCCGATAACGGTTCCGGCCCCTTTGCGGAGGGAAACCCGCTTCTGGCAGCCCTGATTGTGCGTAATCTGTTTGACAATGCCGTAAAATACAGCCCGGACGGCGCTGAAGTCAGAATAGAAACAGGAAATGGAACGCTCAGCGTTATCAACACGCCGGCACAGGTGGCGGAAAAACATCTTTCCCTGCTGGGGCGGCGGTTTTACAGACCGGCCGGACAAAAACAGACGGGAAGCGGACTCGGCCTGTCCATTGTCAGCCGAATTTCTGAACTTTACGGTTGCACTTTGCACTTGCGGAATGTTGACAATGGTTTTGAGGCCAAAATATCATAAAAGGGCGGTAAAATTCCGCCCTTTTCTTAGAAATCATATTGCAAGCCAAGATTTATTTCCCAGGGAATATCAACCTGATCTCCCAGTTGGGTAGACGCTTCCATATAAACAGACGAATCTTTATCCCAAACGAAATTTACACCGGCGCCAAATTCATAGCGCAGAGAGGCGATGTCTTCCGTCATGCTGTAAGAAGCGACTTTTATTTCATTTTTTCCATCCCAGTCATAAATTAAATTAAACCGCCCGTAAGCGTCTAAAGAGGAATTTTCGCCAACGGCAAATTTCTTTCCGCCGACAAGGCCCGCATTACCGCTGAAATAACCGGCATTTGACATTTCAACCAAGGTATTGAAATTTGTCCGGTAATCAGCGCCGTTAATATGCATATAGCTAAATCCGGCAGATGGTTCAACAAACCAATTATCCCGGAGGTTTATGCGGCGGCCGGCAAAGACGGAAGCCTGCCAGCTATGGGTTTTATATTTTCCGTCGACATCTGCTCCCGAGGGCGTATAGCTTCTGATTTTCTGATCATGCCAAAAATAAGTTCCGACAACATCGACAAACCAGTTGTCCGCCGTATTCAAACTAGAATACATGCCCAGACTGTGTGTATCGGCATCACCGCGCCCTGCCCTGTCATATTTCTGGCGTGTATCGGTATAGCCGGTGTAAACGCCTACTTTTACATGACTGCTTTCATTATGCCAAACTTCATGGTCAAACCCGATGGCGCTTCCGTAAATTTCCAAGCTGCTGTGCGTCTTGTCCTTGAAATGAAATTTAATTTTCCGTCCCAGCCCTTTTACCCATAGGCCGCTGTCGTGTTCCGCAGCTTTATGCCCAACACGCAGACGGTTGAAGACCGGATTCAGATGGCTGTAAAACAGAGAAGACAATGAACTGTGCGTATTTTTTGCAACATAAGAAGTATCCGACAACTGGCCGGTTCTGACAAGATACCAATCGTTGTTTTCCTGTTCCAGCTTATAGCGAAAAGCTCCGACATCCACACCGCCGCCGACCAGATAAAAATTGTCATGGGCATTGAGCGCTTCATCAATAATTTTATATTGCGACGGCGCCACCCCCATACTGTAATCATGTATAATCAGCCCAAAATTTCCGTCACCGCCGTTAACATTAATCGTATCGGCAGTACCGCCGGACAAATTGCTGGTCATATTAAAAGTTCCGCTGCCATCCAGCCGGCCTATCTGCAAAGTCGTATGTTTGGCGTGGTAATTGACATTTACCAACGTCTTGTCTAATTCCAGATGTGGAATGCTGTTGTCGCCGGCAATTGTGATAATACCGTTTGACGCCGTGGTTTTTCCCTGCAAAGCACCGCCTGAATTCAGAATGAGCCAGCCGTTTTTTAATTTGGCATCTTTTGCCGTTCCCCCGTCATAAACAGTCAGAATTCCGCCGTTTACACCGGTTGCAACCGCCGTTCCCCCGTTTCTCACATTTTGGCGGCCTCCGCTGACAACCGTGTCGGCAGCAATTCCGTAAACATTTTGAACACCGCCAAAATTAATCAGGCCGGCAGACGCCGTACCGCCAGCTTGAACATTCTGCGTTCCCCAGAAATTAATCCGGGTTCCGAAAGTTTCCCCGCCGCTTAGCACATTTTGAAAACCGAAAGCATTTACGGCGGCATTTCTGCTTATTCCTTCGACATTCTCCGTTCCGTATTTAATACTCGTATTTTGAGCTTCCGCCCCTTTTCTGACATAAATATCTCCGCCATTAACCCGGGTGGAAACAGCTTTGGCACCGTTTTCAAGTTCAATGGTTCCGCCTTTAGCGGCCACTGTTCCTTCGGCCTGTCCGAAAACCTGCTGACGGCCACCGCTTTTTACCGTTACGCCGGAAGCATTGCCGTCCTTTTCCACAATCTGGATGCCGTTTCCGGTTACAACCGTCCCTGAGGCTTCCCCGCCACCTTTTATAATCTGGCTTCCGCCATTGACTGAGGCATTATAATCTTTGCCGAAAACATTTTGCGTCCCCGAGTTTATAATTGTACTTTTGGCCGCGGCATCCCGGCTGACTGTCATTATTCCGCCGGAAAGTGTGGTATTCTCAGAGGTTCCGCCGCTCAAAACCGTCATATTACCACCTTCCGAAACTGCCGTTTCAAATGCTTCTCCGGAAACATTCATTATTCCTCCGGACGAAATATTGGTCCGATAGGCAATTCCGCCGCTGTTAACCTGCTGTGTTCCGCCGGAAGACAATGTATTGTTAAAAGCGCGGCCGCCGGCATATATTTCCTGAATACCGGTTCCCGTTATATTTGCTTCTTCTGACACGCCGCCGTTTTGAACTCTCTGAACGCCTCCCTTGATTGTACTTTCGATATCATAACCGTAAACATCCTCACTGCCGCCGGCAAGAGTGGTTTCTTTGACAAAAGCACCGCTATTTACAATCATATTGCCGCCATTGACAAGGGTTCCTTCCGCATAACCGGTGTCATAAATATTTATTGTCCCGTTGTTGAGCTGCGTTTTCAAAGCATCTCCGTACACATCCTGTTGTCCGGAATTTACTGTTGTATTTTCGGCTGTGCCGCCGACTTCTATTTTCTGGACACCGCCGTCAACCTGCGTCTTTTCCGTATAGCCGCCTCTTTTAACCTGCTGCGTGCCTCCTTTGACGACAGCATTTTTATCTGTTCCCGAAACATATTCCGTTCCCGCATTTATAACCGTTCCGTTTGCCGTCCCTCCTTTTAAGACAAAGAGTTCTCCGCCGGCAACTGTTGCCCCTTCAGCATAACCGCCGTTATTGACGTTGATTGTTCCGTTATCCTTCACTTCAGAAGAATAGGCATTTCCCCGAATATTCTGTATGGCAAAGCCTTGAACCGAGGTATTATAACTAGTTCCGCCCTTTTCAATATTTTGGTGGCCTGCCGGGAAAATATCACTGTTATGGGTAACGCCGCCATTCATAATCTGCTGGTTACCATAAACGTTAAAATTATCGGCTGTTCCATAGACCTGCTGTGTTTCTACGATGTTTACCTCTCCGCCATCGACAACTTTTCCGGCCTCAACGACCGTTGTAACCGCCTGCGCGGCATCGGGCAAAACACTTAATGAAAGCAGCAAGGCTATTTTTTTCATATCATTTTCCTTTTTTAGGTTTTCAATTTTCTTAGATATATGTCTGAAAATAAAAAAATTAATCCCTAATAAGCAGCACTAAAAAAATCTTAAAGTTTAATTGATACTAATTTGGCAACTTTAAAGAAATTATTAAAAACAATGAATGTTTTTTCGACCTTGATTTTATTATAAACAGATTTATATGTATTTTAATTATCGGGAGAAAAATATATGTTCAGATTATATGCCGTTTTGGCGTGTTTTTTTATTAACCTTGCCACAGTTTCCGTTCAGGCGGCCGAGCTTGACTATTTTGACATCTACAACGAACTGGATAAAATTGAAAAAGGCCTGAATTCAGGGAAGATTACAACCAAGGATACAAGCGCATATCTCAAAGACCTTAACAGTACGCAAGACAATGTTATGCAGTCTAAAAACGAAGACGCGGCTTCGCTTGAAAATGTCAGAAAAAAATTAACGGCCCTTGGCCCCGAACCGGAAAACGGCCAGAAAGAGCCGCGGGACATTGCGCAAAAACGCAAGGAATTCAGTTCACAGGAAGACAAGGTCAAGTCCCGGATTGCCAAAGCGGATCTTGCCCTGGCACGCATTGACGACATAAACAACCTGATTTTAAAAATCAGGAACGACACCCTGCTTAATAATATTTTGCACAAGCAGAGTTCTCTCCTTCATCCCGGAGAATTTTGGGATTCTCTGGTCAGTTTTACAATTTTCCTTTACGATATAGCCAAATCTCCGGCTGATTGGTACAAAGAACTTTCCGTCCAGAATAAGAAGACCGTTAAGGATAATTTGCTGACGGTGTGCGGAGCTATGATTGCGGCATTGCTGGCCGCCGGCGCTTTAAGCCTATATATCAAAAAATGGTTTGGCTACAAACAGCACATTGACAATCCCGACTACAGCCAAAAATTACGCGCCGGCATTTGGATGCTCTTTGCGCGTGGCGTTATTCCCGCCGCCATTATCAGCGCTTTTTTAATCTGGCTGAAAAATACGCCCCTGATTAACAACGGAGCCTTCGGCGTTTTATTGAATACGGCAGCGCTTTATCTGTTATACTTTTTCCTGACCTTCGCTGTTGTCAAAAGTATTTTTACCCCCAACAACAGCAAATGGCGCTTATTTAACATTAATGACGATAAAGCACGTTCGGTCTGCCATGCCTTGTTATTTTCAATTACGTTCATCTATTTGATTACGTTTTTTCAGGATTTTGCCGCACGCATCGATTATAATACGGCAATCGTATATTCCTTAAAAATCCTTGCCAACGGCATCAAAGCTTTCTGCGTGATACTGGTCTGCAAAAAGTTTCTTTATGACGAAAACGAATCGGCTGCAGACATTGACAACAACCGAGATGACGAGGATGACATTGCCGAACTCAGCACTTCATCCAAAATCAGCCTGTTCATTACCTTTTTAATGACGGCAGCTTTTGCCTTGTCGCTTTTCGGTTATATCAAGTTGTCCGAGTTTATCATCAACCGCTTTATCATTTCCGTTTTGATTCTCGGCGGGTTTTATATGGTAGAAAAGCTTGTCCGGGTTTTGTTTCATCAGATATTGCTGCTTAGATTCTGGGTAAGAATTTTCAGAATAAACCGCAGAAATCTGGTCAAAACAGAATTTTGGTTTGGCCTTTTTCTGACACCGCTGCTCGGCATTACCGCCTTTTTGACAATTTTGGCGGTGTGGGGTGTTTCTGTTGACATTTTACTGCGCAACGTCAAAAACTTTTTAATGGGCTTTAACGTCGGCGGCATCCGTATTTCCATTATTTCCCTGTTGCTTGGTATTGCGGTCTTTTTTATTTCATTGTCTTTGTTCCGCCTCCTTAAAAACAGCCTGACAAACGGAAAGCTCAGCAAAATAGATATGGACGAAAGCATCAGAAACTCACTGGTTGCCGGCATTGGCTTTCTCGGTTTTATTATTTCTCTGATTATCTCAATCGCCGTTATGGGCGGCAGCTTCGGCAGTATTGCCATTATGGCCGGCGCTTTATCCTTCGGTGTCGGCCTCGGCTTGCAGAACATTGTCAGCAATTTTGTTTCCGGTATCATTATCTTGTTTGAACGTCCGATAAAAATCGGCGACTGGGTTATTGTCAACGGGCAGGAGGGCATTGTCAAACAGATTAACATGCGGGCAACGGAACTGGAAACATTCGGCAAATCAAACATTATTATTCCGAACTCTGACATTCTTTCCGGCAGTCTGGTTAATATGACTTACAAAAACCGCATGGGCAGAATTGATATTACGGTCGGCGTTGATTATGACAGCGATATTGACTTGGTTCAACAGACGCTGGTTGATATTATGCAAAATAACGACAACATCTTGAAAAATCCGGCTCCGTTTGTTTCTTTCAGTAATTTATCCGACAACAGCCTTGATTTCCAAGTGAGCGGTTTTACGTCTAATGTTTATAATAAACGGGTGATTACCAACAATATTCGCGAAAATATCGTTAAACGATTCCGTGAAAAGAACATTAACATTCCGTTTCCGCAGCGGATTGTCCACGTCCAAATGGATCAGCTTCCTGAAAAATTTCAGGAAAAAGCATGACAAGTTTTTGTTAATCTTTTCATGATGTAATAAGGAAAAAATTATAAAAGGAGAAAAAATATGAGTGTTAGCGGAGAGGGAATCAAAGAATATCTGAAAAGTTTGCTGATTACGCTCGTTGTAGTCATTGCCTTGACTTTCGGCGTTTGCATGTACTTTGGTATTGATTTTGGCACAATTTTGAGCAATTGGAAGTATGTCTTGCTATTTGCGGCAACAATTCTAATTGCCAATTTCTTCATCAAATTTGCCTGGAGAATCATTATTGTCGTTATTTTATTCGGCATTTTATTTTATCTGCTGCGGCAAATGAACGTTCTTTAACAAGAAACGCCGGGATTAACCGGCGTTTCTTCTCATTTAATTTATCGCTTTAAGCAAAAATTGCGTTACTTCAATGTCCATATTGTTCAACGCTTCTGTCGTCATACAGGCAATATGCGGCGTCATGATAACGTTGTCATATTCTTTTAACGCATCGACAATATCCCGTTCAACATAGTCAATATCCAGTCCCAGCCCGGCAATTTTATTCTGCTTAACCAAATCTATCAAAGCCTGCTTATCAGTAACGCCCATGCGGGAAGCATTTACCAAAATAGCGCCGGGTTTCAGCAAAGCCAGATTTTCGGCATTTAACAGTCCGCGCGTTGTTTCGGTCAAAGGCGTATGCACGCTGACAACATCACTGGAAGCCAGCAGTTCAGGCAATGAAACAAACTTTACGCCCAAATCGGCGTGTTTTTCGGGATGCGCCGTATTGCAGACAACTTTCATACCAAACTTCTCCGCCATATCCATAACAATAGAACCGATTTTTCCGGCGCCGATAACCCCCAGCGTTTTACCGCACAGTTCCATGGGATGAAAAATCCGCCGGTCATCTGCGGCCATGGCCTTCATTGACGGAACCAGCATTTTAGCCAAAGCAAAAACCAGCGCCATGGTATGCTCCGCCGTGGAAACGGCATTGGCCCGTTCTCCGCGAATAACCGTCATGTTCGGATCATCAAAAAACTCTTTGGCAATATGATCCGTTCCCAAAGACAAGGTAGCAATAACCTTTTTCTGTCCGGCCGCTGCCTCATAAACGGCTTTGGAAACTTTCATTTTCAGAGTAACAACCAAGATATCGTACTTTTTTATCAATTCGCAAAGCTCCCGTTCATCCGGAAGCTCCGGTGCGGTACGGACGTCAACATGGTGTCTGCTGTCAAAAAGCTTCAGAGCATCCGCTGAAAAGGCTGGAGAACAAACATATATGTTCATGATATTCCTCGTTTTAAAAAGTTGTTTTGTTTATTTTAGCTCATTCTTTCTTCCATGCAATAAATAAATTTCTAAATTTTTTTAATAAGTTAATGAATTTTAAAATAAACTATGTTATAAGTGACAATTATTTAATTTTATAAGGTATATTTTTCGACTATGAGTCCCACATTTGTGTACGTTGTTAACCTGTTGTTAGTGTTACTTTTGGTATTGGCTAACGCTTTTTTCGTCGTTTCAGAATTTTCAATTGTCAAAATGCGGAGAACCAAGCTTGAAGAGCTGGCCCACTCCGGTAATAAAAGAGCGCAGATTGCCCTGAAAATCCACCATAAAATGGACACTTATCTCAGCGCCATTCAACTGGGTATCACCCTCGCCTCCCTTGGTTTGGGCTGGATTGGCGAGCCTGCCGTTTCCAAACTACTGGAAGCGATGCTCGGCGACTTTTTTGCCGATAACCCGGTTTTGCTGCATTCTATCAGTTTTGGCGTGGCTTTCAGCTTTATTACTTTGATGCACGTTGTTTTAGGCGAGCTTATTCCGAAATCTCTGGCTATTCAGAAAACAGAATCTTTCGTTTTGATTATTGCTTATCCCCTGTATTTGTTTAAACGTACTTTCTACCCATTCATCTGGGTGTTTGACCATTTGACTATTTTCTTTTTGAAATTAATGGGTGTTACGCCATCATCAGAAAATGATTTGGCTCACTCTGAAGAAGAAATCAAACTTATCGTCAACGCTTCCAAGCAAGGCGGCGTTATTGACGATACGGAAAGCGAAATTATTCAAAACGCTATCGATTTTTCGGAAATTTTCGCTCACGAAATCATGATTCCAAGACAGGACATGAAATGTCTGTATCTCAATGACAGTTATGAACAGGTCATGAATTTTGTCCGCGGTACCAAACACACCAGATATCCGCTTTGCGATCGGGACAAAGACAACATTATCGGCATGATTCACATTCGCGATTTGTTGGAAAATACGATTGAAAAGCCGGGCAAAGAACTTTTAAGTAAAATCAAACGCCAGATTTTGTTCGTCCCCGAAAATAAATCAATTTCCGAAGTTCTGCATCTGATGATGGGCAGACATATTCATGTCGCGATTGTCGTTGACGAATATGGCGGAACGGCCGGCATGCTTTCAATGGAAGACATTTTGGAAGAACTGGTCGGCGATATCAAAGACGAACACGACGCCGTTACGGAAGAGCCGATGAAAAAAATTGACGACAACACCTGTGAATTTGATGGCGTTATCCTGATTGAAGATGCATTTGAATGTATGGGGCTGCCGCTGTGCGAGCATGAAGAAAGCACTATCGGCGGCTATGTCTTCGGACTTCTCGGACGAGAACCGAAAGTCGGCGACAAGGTTGAAGACGAATACTGCGAATATGAAATTAAAGACGCCAGAAAGATGCGTATTACCCGTATTCGGGCACACGTCAAGGAAGATGTTCCTCACCCTGAGTGTGTTGTCCTTTAATTATATGCAAATTTGTTAACCAAACTTTTGGGAAAAAGATATGAACAAAATTAGAAACTACATCCTGAACGGAAAAGGCATTGCCGCAAAATATCTGGCAATTCTATCTCTGATACTGACGATTGTCATTACAATTTTCTTCAGCATCATTTATAATGTTGCTGCGGAAAAGATAGGTGTTGTCCCGACAAGAATCGGCGAGATAAAAATAGAAAACGGCGTTATTGTCAGTCCCGAGAAGCAACTTATCCGGGATGCATTTGTCTTCGACGACAATATGCAACTGCCACTGATTATTGATACGCGCACAGATTCCATTAATACCGCCAGTCTTGGTACCGGCGTTTATCTCAGCCGCAGCAAAATTTACGTCAAGTCTGACCGTAAGACCGAAATTTATGACTATCCCGAAGCGCTTACCATTGAAAAAAGAGATTACACGGACGATATCAAAAACTACAATGCTTATGCTTCAGCTTACGTTTTTGTCATCACATTTTTCGTTGTCTTGTTTTGGCTGCTTCTTTATACAATGCTGCTCAGCTTTGTTTCCCATATCGTTTCAGCCATTGTCAAAAAGCCTCTTGTTTTTGAACAGCGCATGAGATTATCGGCGGTTGTTCTTATCATTTATCAGATTGGCTCCTTTATTTTGAAGTTTGCCGGCGTTACAATTTCTTTCTTTACCGGACTGGTTATTATGGCAGCGCTTCAAGCTGTTTTCATGTCAAGCAGGGATGAAAATATTGAAATATTACCGCCGGATACCGGTGCAGACAAATAAAATTATCAGGGTTCTGAAGCTTTCAGAACCTTTTTTTAATAATCTTTACCGTTGAAAGAGCACCACATCATGATTATATCTAAAGAGGAAGTTTATTTTAACCGGAAGGATATAATATGAAAAAATTTTTAATGATGCTGGGAATTTCCTGTCTGGCATTAACCATTGAGGCGCAGGCACAGAGTATGGTTCAGGTAGAAGCACCGGCAGATGCAGACGTAACGATTACGGAACAACAGCGTATGGTTCCCAGCAATATCGGCGGCTATAACAACTCTGACATGAAACCGTTGCCGGATAATCCCGGTGTTGAAGTAGAACCGGTAGAAGACGCTCTTACTCCGCAAATGGAAACGGAAACTGACATTGACGTGCAGGAAGTCGTTCCGGTTCCAGCTCCGGCCATGACGACCAACGGAAATATGGTTATAGACACAACGACACAAATTTCAGACTAAATTTTTTATTTGGCAGAAACGGCGGCATAGAAATATGCCGCTTTTATTTTGCCATGTAGCTTTGCGTATGTGTATAGTAAAATTTAACCATTTCATGCTAAGGTATAGAAAAATTTAAATTAATTATTACAGAAATGTGAAAAATAGCGGATTTTTGACAAAATATATTGAATTTTATCTAAACTTGCGTTAATATATGCTTATATATATACACATTCTGTCGAGGAGTTAGAAAAATGGCTGATAATGATCAAAGACAAACTCACGGTGATATGCTTAATGATTTGATGCAAGAAGAGTTCAAAGCATGGGCGAATGTTCATGACGATTTAACGCCCGAACAGTTGAGCCGTTTGGAAAGTGCTTACAAAGAGACAGGAGAAATTCAGGATATAGAACTGGCCTATTCGGAAATGCGACGCAAAGGCGAAACACAGCAAAGCGATTTCAGAGATTGGGTTGAAGCTCATCCAGACCTGAGTGCAGAAGACATTACCCGCCTGCATGGAATTTATCAGCAGACACATGACACCAGTGACTTGGATTTGTCTTACAGTGTGACACACGGAAACAAAGAAGAAGCCGCAAAAGAACAAACAGGAACAGAAGATAACGTTCAACCCGCAACCAATAACGGCAATGACGGAGAAAATAATAATCAGCCTAATAATGATGCCAACACTAACCAGGCCGGATTAGAACAGGAAGCCAATACTCCGTCAAATGGGCAGCCTCAGGAAATTATGACTGTTGAGCAGGCTGTTCGTCTGGCGAACGGCGATTTAAACAGCCTGACTTTCGACCAGATAGAAGAAATGTATGCCGTTCTGGAAGGCGCCGAGGCAGCGGACAATTCTCCGGAAGCCAACGCTCTGAACCGTTTGCGCGGTTTTTCAGAAGCAAAGACAGAGGAAGCCTCTGCCGAAGACTTTGTTATTGATGCCGAAAATGCCGCAGAACTTGACGCCTGGCTGCGCATAAACGACGAATCGAAAGAAAATCAGGATCAGGCTCCACGTAATAAAATCCTTCATGACAAAATCAATGGTTTTTACAAACAGTATGATGAAGAAAACAAAATTACGGAAATAACCTCCGCTTCCCGAGAAACGGTTGAAGAAAACTTCAATACGCTTGAAGAAATTCTGCAAAGCTACGATCCGCTGGCGAGAGATGAAAACGGCGAGCTGCTTGACAAGAGATTTGCCAAGGTTGAAGAATTCTATGATGAAATGCAAATCGACAATTCCGATAAGAATGTTGATTTTGTCAGCAATGTTTATCTGAAGCGCGACATGACAGACCTGGCGGTCCACGAGGCTCAGACAGAACTGATGAAAGATCCGGAATTTGCCAAGCTTTCAGCAGAAGAAAAACAGGAAGCTCTGGCTAAAGCCGTTCTCGGCAAAATGCAGGAAGGCATTACCAGCATTATTTCTACGGAAATGGGACAGTCTTTTCTGTTGGAAAACGCCGCATTAATCGATAAATTAAAAGACGTTGCAGACGGTTTTTATTTTATGACACCATTTAACCGGACGGGCTGAATTTGAACAGAAAAGCGCCGATTATAAAAAGTCTTTGGATGCCCGCCTACAGCAGCAGACTGATTATATGGCGGAAGATCCCGTCCAGCTGACTGACAAACAAAAAGAATATCTCGGCAAAATTTATGCCCGCAATAACCAGGAATTTAATCAGGAAACAACCTGGAACGAATTATCTGAACAGGACAAGGAAATTCTGGTTAAAGGTGCAGAAAGCTTAAAAGAACTGGCTCTGACAGAGTCACAAAAAGCTTCAGACAAAGCTCCGGTAAAACCGGCGCCTTTTAAAGCCAAAGCCGCCAACCTTGGCGCCGTTCTGCATGACCGGTCAAACAATCTGAAAAACTTGAACAAACGACTGGCTCAGAAAACCGGGTTTATGAAAATGTGGCAAAAGGTTAAAGACTTTGACCAGCGTTTGATGAAATCTCATCCGAAAATGTGGGGCTTCGCCAAAAACTTCGCCCTGAGTACGGCTGTCAGCATGACAACCGGCGGCGTCGGCCTGGCTGTATTGGCGGCTTACAAGGCCAATAAAGTCCTCAGGGTCGTTGACAAAAAGGCTAAAGCCAACAATATGGGATTCTTTACCTATCTGAAGAAAAACAAAACCGAAGCAATTGCTTTGGGTACGGCAGTTGCCGGCGCAATGATTTCTACGGCCTTTGCCGGCGCCGATGTTATGGCACACGGCATCAGCTCCGCCGGTCTGGTCGGACAGGCTGTGGACCACACCATCCACAACGGCGGTAATATCATTGACGGCGTTACGCAAATGGCCACAAATATTCACGGCAATGCTTCGGCAATCTCCGCTGCGGATATTACGGAAAAAGTTAAAAATATAGACAGTGCAACATTATGGGACGGATTCAAAAAAGCCGTTACCAATCCTAAAACGGCATTGCGCGCCGGCCTGGCATTTACCTCCGGTACAGCTGCCGCCATGGTCAATCTGGCTCATGGCGATAAGAAAAAGGCGAAAGAAGCTTTCTGGGGCGGCCTGCTCGGCGCCTCCATGGGGTTGGCCGCTGCCGAAGCCGCTCATGTTTTAGGCGAACACGCTCCGGCTCCCGATAATTCCGTTGACGGCGTTACGGGCGCTGCGCCGGTTACGCCGCCGCATGCCCCGGAAGATGTTACACCGTCTCCGGAACCGACACCTGAACCGGCACACCCGGCACCAGAACAGCCGACATCGGCACCGGATCCTGCTCCCGAGCACCCCAAGACCGAAGCGGAAGAAACATCTCCTGAATTGAAAGAACAAGATTCAAAAGATAATACGCCGAAAGTATCCTCTCCTGAATTTAAAGAAAGAGGAGATGGCGGTGTTGACTTAGACGTTATTCAGGAAAGCGACAAGGCTTTGTATGAAGAATTCTTAAAACGTCGCTCTATTGGTTGTGACGACCCTGCCCTGGCTGAAAAAATGGCTCACAACGATTTGGATAAGTTTACTGAATTTATGGAAAAAGGTGATGAAAAAGCGGCTACCGATTATGCCCGCCAGGTTTATAACGCAACAGAACAGAGAGAAGGCGAAATTGCCCGCACTCTGGACGGCGATGACGACCGCAAGATTTCCATCGCCAAAGCAAAAGCCAACAGCGCTTACAACGCTTATCATGAAAAACAGCTTGAACTGCAGAGAATGGATCCTAATGATCCTGACTACGAAAAAACAGCCAGGGCTTCTGATAAGGCTTTGAGAAAATATACAGACTCAATGGTTAAACTTTCACAGAAAGAACTTTCCGCACAGATTGACCGTATGGAACAAGACGGCATGCCGAAAGAGCAGATTGAGGCCATGCAAGCCGAGCTTAAAGTTCTGAAAAAAGGCGACTATAACGCGGCAAAAGTTGACGAAGTTGTCAACGACAGAGTAGCCGGAGTCGGTGATATGTACAGCGACAAAAGCTTTTCCAAAGCTTTGTTAACCAATATTTCCCTGAGGAATCAAGGAAGATAGGACGAAAACCTCATTAAGCCGGGTGAAATTATCCCGGCTTTTTCATCATTATAAAAAAATAATAAAAATTGACAAATTTGACAATTTTAGTATTGCAATAAACTAAAATTTGTGATATATTGCTTGCAGTTGAGTAAAAAACACAATGGAGTGATTGATAATGGACGTTAAAGAAGCAGTAAGATTAGTCATCTCGGGAGATGATTTAAGCTTTACCCAAATCAAAGAAGCGCATGAAGCCCTGCGCGGAACTGATTATGCAGAATTTACAAGATTGACGGTTATGGCCCGCAAAAAACTGAATAATATTCAGGATTCCCTGTTTGGTATGAGTCTTGATGAAATTTTGGCTGCAGCAGACGTGGCTGAAACCGTTACGCCGGAAGAAAACAAATCTTCCGATGAATATAAAAATATGATGAACAACATTGATACCAAACTGGCTGATTTCGGATATATGACTCAGGCTCAGCGCAACTTTTTGGAAAATTACAGTTCGCAAGTTTACAAAGGCCGGATTAAATGGGAAGACCTGACACCGGAAGACAAACGCCTTTTGATTGAAGAAGGCAAAGAAAACACAACTTTAGCTCCGAGCAAAAAACAGATGGAATCTGCCAAAAAAGCAGAAGAAAAAACTGTTGAAGAAGACAAAATGCCGACTAAAGAAGAAGCTTCCGTAATGGAAGAAACTCAGGTTAAAGCAGAAATTCCGGCTGCAGAAAAACCAGCTCAGGAAACGCCAAATACAACTGTTCCTACTGATAACAATAAAGAAGAAGATATCGTCAAACCCGTTATTCCGGGACAGGAAGACTATGAGTTAAACGTTTTGACGGAAGATGCCAATGCGGCTTTGCTTAATCGCAATTATTCCCATATGGCTCTGTTTGCCGACAGCATCAACCCACTGGATGAAAAAGAGGACGAATTCGCTTCCAGCCGCGATGCTCTGGATATGTTGGACGTTAAAGACGAAAACAACAACTCTGTAGACGTCCGCGAAGAAATCGTCGAAACGGCAAAAGTTCAGACAATGGCCGAACTTCTGGCTTCCAAGGACAAAATCACCAAAGAACAGTTTAACAAACAGTTCCGCAATAATATTGACATGATGGTATTTTCCATCATCAATGCCGACCGCGTTGCCGAATTAACCAAATCCGGCGACACCAAAACCATGCGCAAAGAATTTGGCGAAATGGTCAATCAATTTACGGCCGGCGGCAAAAAGAACAAGATTGAGGTCAAGATTGACAATGTCATCGGCGCTCTCAGCGTTGCCAACCAGAAAATTGCCAATGTTACTGATAAGATTGAAAAACAATTCGGTAAAATTCCGGCGGTTGCCGCGATTAACAACCGTTTGAGCAAGATTGACAGCAAACTGACAAAGAAGCTCGGCCAGAAATATGTTAAGGCTAAGGCTGTTGTCAGAGGCGTCAGCGGCATTGTAACAGATTTGGGACTGGCTACCCTTGCCGGTGCTACCGGTCCGGTTGGAATGGGCATTTATGCTTACTATACCTTTAACAAGCATGCAATGCCGTTCTTTAACGCTTATAAAAAAGAGACTGAAAACAGCAACATTTCGCTGAGCCAATATGCCAAGGCTCATAAGGGTGACGCGGCTATGGCAGGTTTATACACTGTATCGTCAATCTTTACTGCCGGTATCGGCGCAGCGGTTGCCGCGCATAACGTTGCAACTTCTGCCGGCGCAACCATGGCTGATTCTTTCACTAAATTTGCGTCAACGGGTAAGATTGTTGCCGGTGCTACGGCAGTCGGAACAAAGCAGGTTCTTGATATTCACGACGCTTATAAAAACGGCACGGCAAATGACGTTGCCAAAGCTGCAGCTAAGGCTGCCGGCGCAATCGCCCTGTTCGCCCTTGCTGCCGAAGCCCGCAACCATTATGATTTGGTTCCGCACGGCACAGGTGTTGACGGTGCTGCCGGTGACACACAGACGCCGAGCGTAGTTAACAACATTGTTAACAATTACTACACAACTGAGAACAATTATTACGATTACAGTTCTCATGATCAGGTATATATTGACAACTGTTGCGAACCTTGTGACTGCGATCAGAATGTTCCGGTCAAGCCTGAACCGACTCCGCTTAAACCCGAGCCTCAGCCGATACCGGTTACTCCAGCACCAACCCCGGTTGTTTCTCATCCGGCTCCGGAACCAGATCCGCTTCCGACAACACCGAAACCGGATCATGTTTCCGTTGCCGTCGAGCCTGCTCCGGAATTTGTTGAGAGAGAAGCTGCTCCTGAGTTTATTGAACGGGAGAATGCACCTGAATTTGTTGAACGGGAACAAGCTCCTGATTTGCCCGGCCAGGATACACCGACTCCTCCTGCTCCTGCAGCTGAAACCCGTTCTACTCCGGCTCCGACAGAAAGAGTTCTGGCTAACGGCGTCAAAGACTACAGCGACACAACCGAAATGCTGAACGACTTTGCCAAAGGAGGCACTACGGAAATGGAAGACAAAACTTTCTATGACGAAAATAAGTCTACCGACAAGTCCGTAAGCGATGCCAACAACCAGACTAAGGATGAACTGGTTAAACACAATCAGGAAGTCAATAAGTCGATTCCGACATCAGGCGATACGAAAGCCAAAGATTTCAGCGATGTGAAGTCCTTAATGCAGTTCCTGAATGGTGGAAACACACAATAACCCCTGACCAATCACACTCCATTGGGGTTTACACAAACCGCCCTCTCTCCGAGGGCGGTTTTTTCATATTTTGATAAAAATTCAATTACTGGCCGGCATAATGTTTGAATTAAAAAGCCAAAACCGGACGAATGGTCATACCGTTAGCTTTACTTCCACCCCATATACCTCCAGAATTGGCATTACCCAATGTTCGAAAATACCACGCATTCTGTTTATCCCATTCTGATGATGACCAGATGTGTTCGTTATCATTTGTAAGTTGTGCGCCACCAAGCTTAGAAATTGTATTATTAACGGCATTCAAATTAGTGTACAGACTATTCAGCATGCCCGGTGCCGGCAAGCACCACTTCCCCTTTGTTGTTGGCACTGTGTTTGGCGTATAATTTACCGCCGCCCAAGCTGCCGGATACTGGCTACTGTTGCCTAATTGTATAATCTTTTGTGTGTTTGCACAAGCATCAAAATCCTTAATAGCAACTGTCCAATCTATTGTCGTACCAATACCCGTTATTGTGTTGTTTGATGACCATAGAATACCTTTCTGTATCGGGCTTGCTGTCATTGCCCAGCCGCAGCTATCCTTAATAACAATCACGACACCCAGCGGCTCTTTTCCGGTTTCTTTGTCTGTGGTGCAAGTACCGTCACTGTTTAAAATATCACCGACTTTGCAATTTTTGGCATAGCCGGTGCATTGACCGAGAATCGCTTTTTCTTCAACTTTAGGGCAAGCCCAATATTCGCCGAACGGACATTTTAAGCCGCCGTCACAGGATTTTAATGACGTATAGCCCAGTTGCTGACAATCGGTTACCGCACACTGGGCTTGGACTAAAGTCGGAGTTAAGGACAGGCTTGTCCCTAAAAGTAAAAATTTAAAGTTAATACTCATGTTGAACATCCTTGTTTCGAAAGTTAAAACAAAAAATCCTCCTAAAAGGAGGACGGATG
>ENA-ORTS01000434-ORTS01000434.1-human-gut-metagenome-genome-assembly--contig:-NODE-434-length-33978-cov-21.181676_pt1 | contig 33978 bp, 45 predicted proteins | sample MGYA00241911_ERZ509186 | MGnify/ENA primary metagenome ERZ509186 (study PRJEB26280, sample SAMEA2338852) | human gut metagenome | biome: human gut; feature: human-associated habitat; material: faeces...
CATGATTTTTCAAATTTAAGATGATTTTGCGCCGCTAGTTTAGGCGCGGTGTAGCGGAGCTACATAAGCCTAAAGGCGGTGCAAAAGGGCTTAAATTTGGAAAATGGTATGCCCACTAAACGCAAACGGGGAGCAAAATGTTATTTTGTTCCCCGCGCATTAAAAACCTAGCTTACCAAATGCCGTACATCCACTAAGGCCGTTGCAAAATGTGTACCGCAAACCCGCCAATCTCTTTGGCCAAATACACCACCCGCAAACTGCCGTCCGGCTCATACCCCGCACTTTGCCAGTTAAACACCGCCCCTTGCTTTTGCAAAAAATACGCCGCGCGCCCGGCATCATTCGTTGCCACGGCAATATGGCCGTGTTCGCCGTAGAATTTCTTTTTCATCACTTCCACCACTTCCCCGGCAAAATACGCGCCGCCGCGGTCCGTGCGGGTAAATCCGAACAAACTTTCAAACTCTCCGGCGGTGCGGGCGGACGACTCCGCATCCGGCTGATTAATGCCCACATGGCGCAAATCAAACCCCAACATGGCACTTACCGCCTGGCGGGTGCGGCGCACAACGGCATCAAAATAGGATTTCCCCAATAACTCCTGCGTTTCCAAATCCGGGCACAAACAGGCCGCCACCCGCCCGCAGGAAAAATAATCGGCCAATTTGGCAAATTTTACAACCGACGGCACCGGCAAACATTCCACCCCCGCTTGAGCCAACGGCTGCAACACGGCCTCATCCGCGCTTTGCGTAAACACGCCGCACACCCCGGCTTCCACCGCACGGCGGGCGGATTCGGTGTCATTAACGGCGTACGCAAACACCTTAAACCCGCTTACCGCCCCGGCCATAGCGCGCGCCTGCTGAACGTCTTTTTCACCGTCCAAAGTAATGGCGGCGGCCGTTAAGCCCCCTTGCGCCAACGCGCGGGCCAAATCGCCCGCTTCCGCCGGGCTTACTTTGCCGATAAGCGGCACAATGCCTAAATTATAAATTTCTTGCCATAAAGTCATTTTTAATATCTCCTTATTTGGTTTTCAAAACGGCAGACAGTACCCATTCCAACGCCTGTGCGGAGGCCTTGCCGATATTGCGCTCCCGCGTGGACGAAAACAAAAATTTGCGCGCTTCCACACCGTGCGGCCCCGCTAAACCAATCCACACCGTGCCGACGGGTTTTTCCGGCGTGCCGCCGCCGGGGCCCGCTATGCCGGTAGTGGAAACGGCCCAATCTGCCCCCGTCACCCGCCGCGCGCCTGCGGCCATTTGTTTGGCTACCGGCTCGCTCACCGCGCCGTGGGTTTTCAGGTCGTCCGTACTGACGCCCAACACGCCGGATTTTACCTGATTGGCATAAGAAACCACCCCGCCCAAATAATAATCACTGGCGCCGGGCAAGGCGGTAATCCAATGGGCAATATTGCCCCCGGTGCAACTTTCGGCACTGGCCAAAGTCAATTTTTTTTGCGTGAATACGGCGGCTAACCGTTCCACCAAGCCGGACGTTTCCCCTTCCGTAAAGTGCAACCCCTGTAAACAGGTTTTTAATTTTTCGGTTTGTCCGTCCAGTAGCGGCATGGCTGAGCCTTTGGCCGTCACGCGGAGTTTTACTTCGTCCACAGACGGCAAATACGCAAGGCCCACCCCGGCGGGCAGTTGCTCCTCAAACGCCTGTAAGCGCATGGCTAATTCCGCCTCCGGGATATTAAAAACGTGCAACAGGCGGTAAGCAAGCAGTTTTTCAGCGCATTTTTTCCGCAAAAGCGGCAGGACTTCCTCCGTCATCAGGTGTTCCATTTCAAACGGAACGCCGGGCAGAGAAACGGCAATCCGGCCGTCTTTTTCAAAACACATACCGCTAGCCGTGCCTTTGCGGTTGCGTAAAACGGTGCAATTTTGCGGCAAGACGGCCTGGCTTTTGTTGTAGGCGTTTACTTCCCCCCGCCGCGGCAGGAGCATTTCTTCCAGCCACGCGTACACCTGCGGGTTAAACACCAGCGGCGTATGGAAATATTCAGCCAATGTTTTTTTGGTTAAATCGTCTTTCGTGGGGCCAAGCCCCCCGGTAATAAACAGTAAATCGGCCCGCAAAAAGGCCGTATCCAACGCGCGCACAATGGCGGCTTGTTCGTCGGCAACCGTAAACATTTCTACGGTTTCCACGCCCAGCGCGGCCAGTTCCCGCGCAATAAAGCGGGAGTTGGTGTCCGTAATCTGCCCGAGCAGAATTTCATCCCCAATGGTAATAATAGCGGCTTTCATACTTTTATTGTATGATTTTTTGGCCCCGCCCGGCACGTTTGGGGCGGAACAGGGGGCAAATTTCATATAATATATAAGTAATTTTACGCGGCGGCACGCAGTTTTACCCGCAAGGCCGCCCCCAAGGACTCCATGCAAACAGATATAAAACCCAATGCCTGGGCATTAGTGCCGCTGGGCGTATTTTTAATTTCCTATTTGGTCGTTTCCGTTTTGGCGGGCGACTTTTACAAAATGCCCATTACGGTAGCTTTTGTTATTTCTTCCATCGTGGCGGTAGCCATGGCAAAAAAAGGCAACCTGCATAAGCGGATAGAAACTTTCTGCCAAGGGGCGGCGAACCCCAACATTATGCTGATGGTGCTTATTTTCATTTTGGCGGGCGCGTTTGCGCAAACCACCAAAGCCATGGGCGCGGTGGATGCCACCGTCAATTTGACGCTTTCCGTCTTGCCGGGCAATGTGCTAGCGGCCGGTATTTTTTTAGCCGCGTGCGTGATTAGCGTTTCGGTGGGGACGTCCGTCGGCACGATTGTTGCCTTGGCCCCGGTAGCGGCGGGGATTGCCGCCAAAACGGGCTTAAACCCGGCCTTGGTGATTGCCGCCACCGTGGGGGGCGCTATGTTTGGGGATAACCTCTCGTTTATTTCCGATACTACCATTGTAGCCACCCGCACGCAAGGGTGCAAAATGTCGGACAAATTCAAAACCAATTTTAAGATTGTAATGCCCCTGGCGTTTATTACCACCTTGCTGTATATTTTACTGGGCAGCGGGGCCGCCAATGCCTTTGAGCCCGCCCATGTGGAATGGCTGAAAGTATTGCCGTATTTGGTGGTATTGGGGGCCGCGGTAATGGGCGTAAATGTATTGGTGGTTTTACTGTTGGGCACGGTGCTTTCGGGCGTGTTGGGCCTGTGTTTGGGCAGTTTTGGTATTTGGGAGTGGACGGTTTCCATGGGGGCCGGGATAACCGGCATGGGCGAGCTGATTATCGTCACCCTGCTAGCGGGCGGTATGCTGGAAATGATACGCACCGGCGGCGGCCTGGCGTGGATTATCCAAAAATTGACCCAACGCATCCGCGGGCAGAAAGGGGCGGAACTGAGTATTGCGGGCATTATCTGCTTTGCCAATTTATGCACTGCCAACAATACGATTGCCCTGATTATGGCCGGGCCGATTGCCAAAGAAATTGCCGTCCGTTTTAAGGTAGCGCCGAACCGTTCCGCCAGTTTGTTGGATATTTTTTCCTGCTTTGTGCAGGGCATGATTCCCTACGGTGCGCAACTGTTAATGGCCGCCAGTTTGACGGGGCTTTCCCCCATCAGCATTATGCAATACCTGTATTACCCGTACTTGTTGGGCGCGGGGGCGCTACTGGCTATTGGTTTGGGGCTTCCGCGCAAATTCCGCGCGCGCCCGGAACCCGCCAACGCCTGATTTTTGGGATTTTTTCCAACGCGCACGCAACGCAAAATGGCCCTGTGTGCTTATGCGCGCACAAACGCCGACACGCACCCTGTGCGCTTATGGGAACGCCGGAAAACGGCCCTGTGCGAAATGTAGGAGTGGTTCATTTTGGGAATTTTTTCCAACGGTCTTGCATAATTTTGTAGAATAAAAGAAACAACCGCTTTATCGCGCTCGTAGTTCAATGGATAGAGCGTCAGCCTCCGAAGCTGGAAATGTGGGTTCGACTCCCGCCGAGCGCAAATTTTTTAGACGGTAATGTAGTAAAAAGTGTAGTAAATTTCAAAATCCTCGGTCAAAACCGAGGATTTTTTATCAAATAGAAATACGCCCCAATATGGCTACTGGTCTGCCTTTTTATGTATTCCAATCACTTGCAAATATCCTTAAAAACCACCAACGCGCGCAGGTTTTGCTCGTTTAAGGCTTCAATGCCCGCGTCTTGGTAGTCAAACTGTATGCGGCACACCGCCGCATTACTTTTTATGCTCGCGCAACCGCATAAGCAAATCAGCCCGATTAAGCCTAGCCACACGGCGCATAACCTCGTCCACTTTTGCATTTTCCCGCTCCTTGGCCCGCAGGGCCTTGTTTTCCGCCGCTTTACGTCCGGAGCGGTACATAACCGCCCCGAACGCAAGCAATCCGCCAATAACTCCGATTATTGCCCACGGAGTCATTTTCCGGCCACCTTTACTTTGTCCGCTTCAAAGCCGAACTTCGTCAGCCAGCTAATCAGCTTGACGGCCACGGTGCGGATTTTTTCCACTACCGCAATAGCACGCGCGCTATCGCACCATTTCACAATAATTTCCGCCGCGCCGATTACACACGCCCACAGGGCCAGTACGCTGTCCCAGTTAGTTTTTAACCATACAACTGCTTCTTTGATGTGTTCCATTTTACCACTCTCCTTTTTCCATAATTTTTGATAATTCTACCGCTCGGCGGCCTACCTGTGCCGCCCATTTGCTGGCCAACATCTCTTTGGCGGCGGTTTGGTAGTCACCCTGTTCCACGGCGGAAAGCATTTTTTTGAAGCCTTTTAAGCCCGCAAGGCCCATATTAAATGCCATATCCACCAATACAAATTGCCGCGCGTCGTCCAGTTTCCACCACCAAGGGAACGCGTCTTTGACGGCTTGTTCCGCCCGGGTTAAATCCTCTTGCAGGATAAACTCCGCCGCTTCTTTGCTGATACCGTTTTCCAAATTATGCCCGTAGCCAATGGTTAAATGGCCTGTGGGGCACTTGTAGGGGAGTTTTGAAAACCCCTCATAGCGGCGGATATAGGCCGCGGCTTTTACGTTATCCATTAATCGTCCCTCCGGCGGTAGTGCATTTCACTAATACGCTTATGCGCGTTAGCGCAACTGTCTTCCAACTTGGCCACACGTTCTTGCAGATGGTTATATTTATCCTGCTTGGATTCCAAGCGGGACAGGTCTTTGCGGATAGCACGCAGTTCGTTCCATAACCCGCCGGCGGCAAATACCACAGCCGCCACTTTCCAAAGCACATTAAAGTCTAATTCCATTATTGGCCCTCCTCTTTTTGGGTTTCGGCCTGCGCGGACTCAGCCGGCCCACCACGCAATAGATTAGCCAACGCCTCAATTTCTTGCGCCTTGGCCCGCACATAGTCGCTCGCGCCGGAGCCGTCCGCCAGTACCAGTTCCCGCACCGCGCGGGTTAAACCACTTTCCCGCTCTAATGCTTGCACCTTTTCTGCCGTCGTAGGCTCTGGTGCAGGTTCGTTTTTTAAAATGGTGTATTTACCACCTACCAGTTCAATATGCGCTCCGTTTGCGTTGCACCATACCGCCGCTTCCGGCGGGTATTCTTTTTTAAAAGTCTGTCCAATTTTAAATTTGTTCATTAGTTCGCTCCTTGGCCAATAGCCCGCCAATTAAAAGTAGAAGTCGCATAGGACCCGCTGTAAATAGTAAAACCTGTTTTGGTTTGTGCTGTTATCGGGGCATTCGCCTCGGCTTGTGCGGTATAGCCTCCGCATACCTGTGCAAGCACTGTGTATGTGGTATTAGCAAACGCTTTTGAAAAAGTTACGATAGTGTTTCCGCCTGGCGCAACCGCAGCAGATTTACCACCTTGTTCCAGCCAACCTGATTTATATTTGCGGTACCAAGAGCCATCACTGAGTATCTGGCTATCCACCACATAGTCATAATTGGCCGGACAGTTGGAAAGGTCCGCATTGGCTTTGCCGGCAAGCGCCCCTGTAAACTCTGCCGCCTGTGCCGTACTGGCTGGCACTGCCGCATTGAAAGCGCAAACCCACGGATAAAGAGTAGTGTGTGCTGGTTGTACTGTATCGGCCGCACCATAGATAGCGTTTGATTTAGAAGCGTCAAACATAACGTGCGAGCCATTACCATTTCCGGTTGTCCCGCTCGGATTAAAAGGAGCAGTGTTATTAACTTCTAAAGCTCCACTCCAATTACGGTTCATATCTACAAAGGGGTCAATACTTCCTGTAATGTTTGGCAACCCCGCACCTTTTTGAGTAATGCCTTCTGTGCTATTTGCCATTTTGATATAGTTGGCCAGTTTGGGAAGGCGCAACGAGCCGGACACCTCGTCCGCCACATAATACGGGCACTCCCCATAAGTAGCAATGGCAGCGTCATATTCGGCCTTGGTCTTGCACAGTTCCGGGTGGCTTTTTACCCACGTGTAAAAATCGGGGTACAACGCGGCGGCATTAGGATAATACTCGCCTGTCCACGCCGGCAAACAGCCGGGATTATCCGTTGCCAAATTAGACTGGCTGAGTACCACCATCCCGATAGCAAGGCCACGGGAATTTCGCGCGCTTTGCGCCGCGTCCTGCGCGTATTTTTTGGCCGAAAAGGTTTCCCCTTCTACGGGGCCGTCTGTTTTACTGGCCCAGTTTTTTGCAGCATGCACCTGCGCAGAGCCCTCGTTTTGTACCCGTTGAATTTGTTCCGTTCCAGCGGTTTCCAAGCCTGTTTTTTGTGCGGCACCTGCTGCCTCAACGGCATTTATTTGTTTGGTTCCCTCGGCCGTAATCTTTGCCATTTCGCTAGCGCCGCTCTGCTCCGTCAATTTTTTAATGGCCGTTGGAAATTGAACAACATCTTTTTCCGGCTCCATACCGGCCAGTTTTATTGAGTTTTGAATTTCATTTTTGATTTGGTTGTAATCATTCGCGCTGATAGTATGTTTTGTTTGCGGGATAAATACCTTGTCCTCTTTGTCTTCAATAAGCATAATTACTCCTTGTAATTTAATGGGGTCGGGAATTGCGTTTGATACACATTGTATTCCAACGGAGGTACGTCCTGCTCCGTTGTAGCATCCTTAAGCGTAAGTGACATTAAACGCTTGGCAAAAGAAAGTTCTATGCCGATAATTTTAAACACACGCTTCCAAATAGGTAATTTTAAGAACTTGTTGTAATCGCTCCAAGTTTTGGCGGCAATGTTGGTATTTTCGGAACAGACAGTAATTTTATCACCCAACTCAAGTTCTAAAAATGGGATACTATCAACTTGCACAGTATATCCAAGTGCTGAAAGTGCCCGATAATTTGCTTGAGCAATAGCAATAGAAATATCCACATTATCAGCCGGAATAAAATTGTCATCAGAAATCGTCTTTTCATGGATGCCATAAATGTCCATTGAATTAGGGTGTGGTTTTCCTTCTGTATTATCATCTACCGTTGTTTTGAAATTGCCAAACTCTACACTTACACGGTTCGCCAAAGTATCAATGTCAGCCGCGTTATTTGTAAGAGAAATAATTTGCTTTGGGGAAAGTTCCATTCCTGTATTTATCCCGGTTCTTGAACGAAAAAAGAAGGTTCCATCCTGGTTAAATCCTATTTCATAAGACACCATTTTTGCCAGTTGGGCAATAGCTTCCCCAACGGTTAAACCCGTCAAATTAACTAACGGTATTTTGGCTGCTCCTATTAGTTTAGATACGCTTGCATTTTCAAATTGTTCATAACCGAAATCAGAAGTTGTCCGATAATAAACCCTTAAATATTGTTTACTAGAAGGTATCGTATCTCCTAATTGAATTGGTGTTAACGAACTATAAGAAAATCCGTCATCACTATCGGAATAATACCATTGTCCTTTTCCGTTATTAACAACGGAACTATTGGCATGTAAGCGATTCCATCTAGTTCCATTATTACCCAAAACACAATCAAAACGTATCCCTTTTCTATTGTATATTCCGTCTTTATCTGAATAAAAAATAGAGTTATAGAATGATTGCCTATTTGATAAATCGGGTTGCCCTATACTTTCTGTATATCCAATAAAACCCTCTATGTAAGCCTTACCAAAATATGAGGCATAATTAAAGAAGGCGCACGGAGGGATGAAGTCATGCTCTAAATATCGCACCGAACCGTTGCAATGAGGGGCAGAAAATGAATAATCGTCATAATACAAACGAATTTTATTATTGATAAGTTCAAAACCAATGAATGAATGTACATAATCATTTATATTGCGTATTGTTTCAAAACGTCCGTTACGCACAGAGGACACTACCATTATATAAGGACCATTGATACTAACGCTAGAAAAAATTTGCAGCCCATTTTGAAAAGTATTATCTTCATATAACCCAATACTACAGTATGGTTGAGTATATGCATCAGGGGAGCACATATTAAAATACCCTTTTGTAGGAAGGCGACAAGTAAAAGATTGCAAAGATTGGCCTGTTAGCGCAAGTGAATTACTATTTCCGGATGGATACAACGGACGTAATTTTTGTTGTTCATCAAAGCCAAACATAATATTCATGTTTTCAGTTTTTGAAAAAGAAACATATTCCACTGCATTATCTTTACCAAAATCAGCAACCTCAATAGAACGATTGGAAATATGGGTTAAGTTCAAAAGAGCGTTAACGATGTCCTCTATTGCCATATCTTTATGCCAATAACGGTATGAAAGCCACATTTTGTATCCGACCGTAGGCGTAAATTTTAATTTTACAACGGCGGGTTTGGTGTATTCGTTGGTGTCCGAAAGGTCATAATCGTTCCCGGCGGCAAGCGTTTGCGCGCTCTCAAACTCTGCCCCATATTTCACTTCGTCCACATACCCCACACCTGTTTCGGCAGTGGCAAATTCTTTGCCTTGGTCTTTTGAATTTTGCGATTGTACAACCGTGGCAAGTTCATCCGTTTTGGTCAAGCAAAAGCCTTCCGCACTGATGTATTCCAACGCATCTAAACTAGACGTGACTGTCAGTTCAAAACGGTTGCCATTATCACGAAACACCGGAGAGGAATACACATAACCAGTAAAAACCGTAATACTTGCGGGCAGGACATCCCTTTCGGCTGTTTCTATATTGTAAACCACTTTACTGCCCCACAAAACGGCGTTCTCAAAAAGCCCGCCGGTTAAGCCCTCTTTAAAGCAGTTTAATTCGTTGTTAAAAACGAGCGTAACATTGGAAACATCCCACTTGTCCACCTCATCGGTATCAAGGGCCATTTTGATAGAGCCGGCCTCAATAAGTAAATCCGTAACGTCTATGGGCTTGGTTTCTAGCGCATATTTAAGGGTATCCTCATTCCATTTGCGGCGGTAAAGTAGCAACCGCTTTTTAATGGGTAGCGACGCATCCGCCAAGGCTAATTTTATCGGTTCGGGTACAGTTCTCATTTGCTTACCACCTTTAAGGTATAATCCACTAAGCCGGAAAAGCGGTTTAAATCGGGAGACAAATCCCTATCTAACAGCCCTTCCAGCACAAAAAAATCCAATTCTTTAAACGGAACAACGGTAATGCTTTCGTTGTTTTGCACCAGCGCACGCAAGACCTTATATTGGGCATAATTCCCGTTAGACACCTTTATTTCCACACCGGGGCGGTGGTAATCCGTCCAGGCATAATAACTGCCGTCCTGCGCGGTATATTCGCCCCCTTGCGTATTGGGAACGATAGAAACCTGCGAGGTAGCCTTTAAATCAAACAGGTATTTTAAGCAGCGCACTTCGCCAATTTCAAAGTAATTTTTGGAACAGGTAAACGCAAACGTAATTTCCTGCGCGGTAAAAGGAGTCAGTTTTAAGATATTGTTCTGCGTAAGCGCGAAAGTGCCTAACGCCACCGTTTCCCCTTGTGTGTTTAAATACGAAATAGCCACGCTGTCCGCGGTGGAATTTTCCAAAATAACTGTGTCTATGGTGCGGGACGTAATTTGCCCGTACTTATCTTTAAAGGCCACGTGCCAGTTTTTAGGTTGGGTAACGTCCGTGTTGTAAAAAGTGGCCGGAGTATCGGCGGCGTTATCGTACAAGGCGGACATATTTTGCACATCGCCTGTAAACGCGCAACGCTTGGTAATAAAGTTTTGCCCGTAGCATTTAATGGGCGTTTTAATTTGTATTGTTTCAACCATAATGCAATATTTTCCCCTGAAAATGGGTTATACTAATAAGAGGAGGCTCTTATGAAAAAAGTTTTGTCCGCTCTTATTTTGGCGCTCATCCCGTTGTTCGGTTTTGCAACGGAATTTAAGACCGTTTGTGCCGCCCGAGTCTCTTTGAATTTTTCTCCTTGCTTTGCTTATAAAACTACTCCCAACGGGAACAATTCTTACACCACTTCTTGTATTGAACATTCCTCTATGGATTTTTTACCTTGTTACACGTGGAACTCCATTAAAAATGAAGACGGTTCTTATAGGACCTCTTGCGTTGTTAGGACCTCTTTAACTCTGCAAACTTGTGTCCAGTGGAAAAGCACGCTTGGGCAAAATGGTTCTTATTCTACCGAATGTAGCGCTTATACTTCCTTAGACTATGCAAAAAAACTTTGTGTAGAATATAAGACTACCAAAGAGACAAGCGGAAATTTACTTACTACTTGCTCTTCATACTCCAATCTCGCTTATGCAAAAGAGCAATGCACTCTTTGGAAAACAACCGAACGCTAACCGACGTATTTATTTCGTTTCGCACCCGCCTTATAGGCCACATTGGCAAATTCCAAGGCATCTACCGTTCCGCGTTTAATGGCTTGCGTAATAGCGGTTAAATCGCCGCCGTTTTGCACGTTAATCGTTTGGTTGATAACCGCACCGCCGGCTCCGCCAGGCTCGGTATTTCCATCGGCAATATCAAAAAGCCTCGCCTGTTGCGCGCGGTTTAAAATCATTTCCCCGCTGTTTACGCGGGCCAGTACATTATCCCCGCTAAACGAATTTCCTGGCACCACCCCGCCTGTTGCAAAGCCATCTGCAAAAGCCAAAACGGCTGCCATAATCCCGGCGCCGATGGCAATAGCACCCCACAAGGCCCACCCGGCAGAAGCCGCCGCCGCTTTTGAACCAGCCTCAGCAGCATTGGCCGCTATATTTACCTTAGCCGCGGCAACATTTGCCACCTGTACAGCAATAATATTTTTTATCTGTTCGGCCGCAAGATCTGCCAGTATTTTTACGAAACTTTGGTACATACTTTGACAAAAATTGATTGCTATATCTTTTAGCCCACTCCACCCATTTCCTATTTGTTGGAATAATGCCTGGAAAGATGTTGAAAGATTACTTTGTAATGCACTATATACAGAACTCACCTGGCTTGTAATATTTAAGCTTTGTTGGGCAGACACATCATACACCATCTGCCAAAAGCCTTGCACCTTTTCAGTAGTGGATGCCAAATGCTCCTCCGTGTTTTTGGAAGCAATATCCTGTTGCTCTGTTTGAGCACTTATCAAGGCTTCATTTTGTGCAGAAGTAAATTTTTGCGTTTCCGCCAGTAACTTTTCGTTTTTATCTTTTTCGTATCGAAGTTGGCGCTGTCCAATATCAAACGATGCTTGCGCCGCCGCATTTTGAACCTGATACATAGCCGTGCGTAGTTTTTCGCCAATGCCGGGAATCCACCCGAGGGCCGTTTCCCAAGAGGATAGCCACAGTTCCACCCCTTTGCAAATGACAATCGTTAAAGTGTTCCACGCCTGCGCCATATAATGGCAAACCGTGTCCCAATTTTTCCATAAGGCCACAATTCCGGCTACTACGCCCGCAATCGCCATAATCGTTATGCCAATAGGCCCGGTGGCAATCGTCCAGGCCGCACCAACAGCCGGAGCAAGCGCAATCCAAGAGCCGCACGCCGCTACTAACGCCCCAAATACCGTAAGCACCGCGCCTACGCTTGCCGCCACGTGGGCTAATGTGGAAACTAAATTAGGGTTATTGTTTATCCACTCTTTAATGCCGGCGACGACATCGGCCGCGCATTTTACCAAACTGTTTAGCGTTGGCAAAAGCCCGGCCACCACTTGCTGGGCAAGCCCACCAAGGGAGCCCTTTAATCTATCCAAATTGTCATTAAAATTGCTCCCGGCTTCTGCGACCTCTTGGCTCATCACATAACCGTATTTGTGGGCCTCGTCTTTTAGTTTGGCTATGCCGTCCGTCCCTTCCGCAAGCATTGGCAAAAGGGCCGTGCCGGCACGGCCGAAAACCGTCATAGCCAGCCCTGCCCGTTGGCTGGGGTCCGCTACGCCTGCAATGGCTTGGGATAGTGCGTCAAACTGGGCTTGCGGGTTCATAGCGCGAAGTTCCGCAAGCGACAGCCCCAAGGTTTCTAATGCACTCGTAAAGGCCGCACTCTCGGCGCCGCTGTCCGTTAAGCCCTTTTGCATAGTGCGCAGGGCCACCTCCACCGTAGCCAAATTGGAGCCCGTCATTTTAGCCACATAGCCCAGTTCCTGCACGGCTTCCACCGTCAGGCCTGTGCGTTTGGCCGTATCGTCCGCCACGTCTGCGGCGTTTGCCAAGGATTTTACCGCTACACCCAAGGCGGCCGTAATAGCCCCGCCTACCGCGGCAAAACTTGCCCCTACCTTCTGCATAGATTTGCCGAATTTTTGCAGGTCGCTATTTGTCTTGGCAAAAGCGTCGTTTACCTTTTGCATTTGCGCGGTGAACGATTTGCTTTCCAAAATAAGTTCAATGCTAAGTGTTTTACTTGCCATTTATACTGCCGCCTTTTCGTTTGGTTAATTCTTTTAGCATAGCCGCCACATCGCTTGCCGATGCCGGCTTTTCAAACGGATTTTTAAGAATATCCTTTACCTTCAAGGCCCGCTGGTGTTTGCCGCGGTGTGCATTAAATATTACACACATTAGGCTTGCCGTCCGCTCCCAAGAGCGGTATTCGTCCAATTCCTGACGCTTTTTCAGCAGGTCAAATTCCTTAAAAGATAACTCCCAAAATTCCGCATCCGTCAGCCCCAAGTCATAACGTCCTATTGCCCATAGGCCGTCTAGCGTTGGGGCGGAACTGCCAAAGGGGGTTCTTTCTCCCCTGTTTTAGCCGGAGTGGAATTATCCGCCACCAGCCCCATTACTTTGGTGGAAAGAACCTGCAAATCTTTATCGCTTAACTGCTCGGCCAGTTCTTCTAGCGAAAGCGTACATCCGCCGTTTTTAAACGCCGCCCATACCAGCGTTAAAATATCGGTGAGCGAGGGCTTGGAACCCGGCCCAAATGCTTCAAAATAGTTCCTTTTGGTGGCCTGCTCCCAAAAGAGCGGAACACGCATAGAAAATTTGAGCGTGTATTCCTTGCCGTTAAGCGTGAAGGTCGTTTCTTTCTTGGACATATTACGCTCCTACGGCATCCGTAAAGGTGGGCTTGCCGGAAATTTTTAACGTAGCCGCAAACGTGAGTTGGCTGTCAATCGTAGCATCGCCCACGGCGCGGAAGGACGAAATCATACAGTTGCAGGCCCACTTGGCACCCGTCGTTTCGCCCGCCGCTTTGGGAAACTCAATCGTAACGGGCACGATGCTTTTGGCAAAAAAGGCCTCGCGCACAGCGGCCTGACCTTCGTCGCCGCCTACAAAGTTGCCCTCAATGGTAAAATCCCCCGCATCGGAAATAGACGGAATAAATTCGCGAAAACCGCCTTCCGTATCGTGATTGGAAACGTCAATCGTTTCGGTGGAAGGCTCAATGCCGCCCACGCTGGACAGTTCTGCCACGGCCTTATCGGCAATTAAAAGTTTTACGCCTAAACCGGCTCTTGCTTTACTAGACATGGTTTATTCTCCTTTGGTATTTGATTTCCACCGTCATACTAAACGCCACATACGGGAAACCGTCGTATGAGACTTGCACGTCCGGCAATAAGGCATATGTAAAATCCCCATTGTCTTCCGTCAGTTTATCCAAAGCACTTTTGGTGTTCTGGATAAAAGAAAGGGTTTTATCCACCAAGTTTTCTTCGCTCGTTTTTACCACACCGCCGATAATCCACGTATCGGTGCAGGTAAGCACATTTTGTGCGCGCGTTTCCTCGCGCAGGTTGGTGGGGTAAATTTGCAGGGTGTATTCCGCGGTAATATTACTGCGTAAGCCCTTTAAAACGAGTACATCCTGCACAAATGCCCCCGGCGCCGTAAGGAGCGCGTAAAGTGCATTTAAAAAATAAGTAGGTGTCAATTCGTTCATCAACCCTCCGCCAGTTTGCCCAGCGCGTTTTTTAGTTCCTCAAAACCCGCCTGTTGGCTCTGCTCCAAGGATAAAGACAAATAACGCTTGGCCGGTATGGTTACGCGTTTTCTTAAAACAAACATCGGCACGGGTTTTGTCTTTCCGCCTTGGTACAAAATCAGCGTGCCTTCTTTGGTGCGCTGAAAAAAACCGTTGGGCACTTCCCGCGCCCGCATATTGCCCGCGCCCGCGGAAGACTTGGCGTACTGGGTGGGAATCGTCAGCCATTGGCGGTTGACAGGGCGGATAATGCCGCCCGTTTCCAAAATGTTGGCATAGACCACGGGTTTGCCCGTGCGTTGTCCACTGCCAATATGAGCGGCTAGTTTGCCCTCCTGCTCGCGAACGACGGAGCCTATACTGCCTCGCAATTTACCCGTGCGTGAGTTCAAAACACCGCCATTTGTGGTGTTGAGTTTAACCCGGTTTTCCACCAGAAGTGCCGCCCGGCGAAACGCCATAAGCACTTCCGGCGCTTTAAGGGCCCCAATACGCGCGAGCAAGCCCTTAATTTCCTTTAATTCCGCTGGGTTAAACGATAGACTCATAATGCCACCACCGGACGATATGCGTCTAAAATACGCTGTGCTTCTTTGCGGTAGCGGGAAGCGCGGTCCACAAAGTTGCCGTCCCCGTCCACATAATTGGTGCTGGAATAGGCCGCAATATATTCCGCAATCGCCCACTTTATAAGGGCCGCCTTGATGTCCGCAGGCACCGTTTGGGCGGTGTACTCCGCAAACGAAATCTTGGCATAATTTGCCGCCTGCGGCTGTGCCAACTCAATGCAAGCGAAAATCTGCTCTTTCACGGATTCCGTTTTGGGCTCGTTTGCCAAAAACACCAATACTTCGTCTGCGGTAATCAGGCTCATTTTATTTCATCTCCAACGTAAAATTGCACTTGGGACAGGCAATTTTTTGCCCCGGTTTTGCCCGTTCAAACACCACGGTATTGTGGCAAAACCCGCACACAACCTTCTGCTTGGTCCATTTGGGCGCTGTTTGCTGGTCGGGTTTATCGGCCGGAGCCGTTTCCGTCTTGTCGTTTTGTTCGTTCTTTTTCATAAACGCTCCAACTCCCCCGGTGTTACCCGGGGGAGATTTTTCTGTTTAGGAGGCCGCTTCGCCGGATTTGAGCACCGCAAAAGCAGAGGTTCTGACAGGGTTGCCGCCGACACGCATTTTCATACGATAGCGGATGGTATCCTTGTCAAAGTTGGAATACGGATCGGCTTCAATGGCCAAGGTGTTGGGCATTAAACCAATGTAGTATTTCTTCCAGTCGCCAAACGCAATGACGTTTTTGGCGGCGGTGGAGGCATCCGTTGCACCCGGAGCAAATTCGCTCAAAAAGTACGGCTTGCCCAAAAACGTGGACGGGTCGCCCGCTACGGCATTGGCAAAGAGCGGCACCCCGTCGGTGCTTTTTACTTTGCGCAAGACCGTCAGCGCGTAACTGGACAGGCAGAATTTAGCACGCGCCAAATCGCCGGGCTTTAAAAGCCCGACCAAGTCGGCTACGCTGTCGTAATCCACATCTTTGAGGGCTTTGCCTTTGGCAAGCGCAACGGCTTGTACGCCCGTAGCGGCATTTAAAATACCCTTAAAGTTGGCGGTGTCGCCGGAAATACCGTTGAGCACCACATTGTCAATCAGTTGCGCAATAGCGTAGGTCATTTGGTCCACCAAAATACCCACGAACGAAACGACGCTGTCCTGCAACAGTTCGCTGGACACGCCGTCCGTTAAGGACACCGCCTTTAAAGCCTTGATAACCACATTTTTAAACGTGGGGTTGCTCTTGGTGGCGGCGGTATTTTCGCCCGTAAAAGAGGCCGTGGCAAGACCGTCTTCCGCCGGGAAGGAAACTTCCGGCGCGGACATCGGGAACACATTGCACTCGCGCATAGCGAAACTGTCGTTACGCACGGCTTTAATGAGTTCCGGCACAATCACGCTGGGCACCAAATAACCGCCGTTAGCATCCGTGCCTTCCACATTGGCGGCTTTGCAAAAGTCGCTGTAAATGGCCGGGTTGTGCGTGGAAATGGACTTGAACAGGCTAATGCCCCATTTCGTAAACAGGGCCGCGTTAGCGCGGTTCTCTTCCACAGATTTTTCTTGATTTTGGAAGTAGCCTTTTCCCCGCAGAACGGAAACGATTTCGTTTACGTTGGCCCCCAAATGCGTACCAAAATCCGCCTTGGTTTGAAGCGGATTGCCCACGGGGGCGGCTTCCAATTTGGACACTTTTTCCGTCAAAGCATCCAGTTTGCCGTTGACGTCCTTTTTAAGGGCTTCAACAGCCGCGGCACTCTTTTCCGCCTGCGCGGAAAGGTCTTTCGTGCCATTATCAAACACGGCTTTCGCCAAGTCTTTGATTTCTTGTTCAGTCATTTGTTTACCTCTTGATTAATTTCGGCCAAGGCATTTTTAAACGCTTTGGCGATGGTTTCTTTTTCCCCTTTGCCGCTTTCGGCCATAGGCACGGGTGCCGCCGGAGCAGTTGCCTTGGGGGTAAAAATCTTTTTAAGCGCCCGGGGGTTACACGGCACGGCCGCCTGCGAAATTTCCAACAGTTCCACCTTTTTAAACAGGTACCCCGTTACCATTTCATTGCCCATAGCGTCCTTTTCTTTGATATAGTCGTATTCCAAGGCACGGAACCCTACCGAAAACGCCGCCAAACCCTCTTTGGCTAAGGCAAAGGCCCAATCGGCCGCATCGTTGCCCTTTCCTACAAAATAAACGGATTTGCCAACCAGTCCGCCGTTTTCTATGTGCAGGTCTTCCACGCGCCCAATAATGTTTTTTACGCTGCTATAATTGTGCGAATCCAACAATACAGGGTTTTTTAAAAAATTCTTTGCCCCATCCAACAACACATCCGGTGGCAAGACATCTCCGGCGCGGTCTTTTTGCTTGTGCGAAAAGACGGCCTCAATGCTGTTTTCTTCTTCGTTTACCGATTTGACGGTTACCTCAAAAGATAGGTTTTGTTTTTCGTTCATAAGTTCCTCATTTATAGTTGAGTAAAATCGTACAGCGGCAGTTGCACACCTCGCCTGCGTTTATGGCCGCGGGGTCGCCCGGGTGGGAAAGCCCGTTGGAAAACACCTCGTTCGCGGCCCGGGTTTCCCCGTCCAGTTCCGCGTGTGATTCACGCACTTCACTGTCGCGGGCCGTCAGCCACGTTTTAGTGGCTCCCAGTTCGGCCGCATATTCCACCGTGCCGCCATTAAGCGCCCCGGTACTTTCGGTACGGGCAATGTTGCGCGCCCGCATTTTAAAACCGCCTAGCACCTCTACGGCTAACTTTTCGGCCAAATCCTCATTACTCTGCCCGTCGGCAAGACCTTGCGTCAAAATGTCCTCTACCTTAGCCCGCGTCGTGCGGTTAATGCCCGTCAAACGCGTAGCCACTTTGCCCAAATAGCGGCGTTCGGCCGCCTCTTCCGCCTCTGCTTTAACGGATTTTTGCAACTGTTCCCGGCCAAAGCCAATGCCTACGCGCACCGCATCCGCCACCACCGGGAAAAAGCGTTTTTCAAGGGCTTTATCCTCCGCGCCCCAGTCGTAGGCGTTTAATGTTCCGTCCTTAGTGGCGCGTTTTAAGCGGCTGCCCTGCTCCAAAAAGAAGCGCCCCATTTTCTGCGCCATTAACATTTCCGTACGGATTTGAGTACGGTCAAAACGCTTCCAAACGGTCTCTTTGCGCAACTCCTGCGTGCTTTTTGTATGGGTACAAGTACAGGCCTTGGTGTCGTCCGTTTCCGCCATAAGCCCGGCGCGGTAATCCGAAGCGGGCACTAAGCCAAAATTAATCCACCAATCATCCCCCCACGCTACCGGCTCAAAGCCCAAGTTAAGGCGGTCGCTGATTTTGTTAATTGGGTACCCGATAGAGGCAAGCATTTGGGCCGTTTTTACTTTTTCGGCAAAATCGGCTTGGAACGCCTCTACATTGTCGTACTTAAAGCGAAGTTCCAATTCCGGCGCAAAGGGGCGGACAACTGACATATTAAGCGCACTTTCCACCTTACGCACCATTGGGCGGATGACATTTTGCCAAAAAGTGCGCAACTGCCCCATATAGGTGGCGTAGTTGGTGGTGTCCGTCATATTCAGCAGCGCTTTTTGCATTTGTAGACCGGATAAAATGCGCTCGCTCGTGTTTTTGGAGTTTTCTACAAATTCGGCCGTGCCGTTGCTGGTATTGATAGAATACGGTTTAAGCCCGCCGGACAAAAAGCCCGTATTGCCGCGCTTTTCGCTCCCCTTGTGCCCGGCTTCCCACGCGTCTTTGATAATGTCCATTTGCGTTTTGGTTAAATCCCGGTCCGTCGCCAAAATAAAGGGCGTTTGGGAATTGTTTTCATAAAATGCGCGGTTGGACTTCATAGCGGCCTTATTGGCCTTGATGAGTTCGTCTAGCGGCGTTAAGGGCGAAACGGAACGGAACATATCCACCGGGTTAAAATAGCGGATATGGATAACATCCTCCGCCGGATAAATCACACCCTTAATGCTCCAAGCCGACACACCCCGCGCGTCAAAAGAGGCCGCCGTGCACTCCTTGGGATTAACCGGCCACAACTGGGCGGGTAAATTACGCGTGCCGGCCAGTTGCCCGCGGGATTTTACTTTGAGGATAAAAACCTCGCGGTGGTAAGCCAAAAAGCCGTACACAAACTCTAAAAAAGTATTTAAATCCATTTCCGGGTTGGGACGGTCCAACAGTTCCGAGAGCGGGCGTACCTGCGGGTTATCACGGTACACTTCGGCATTATCTTTAAAACGGAAATAGCCCAGTTCGGCCTGGGTGGCATTGGTGGAAATAAATAAAATGCTTTGATAGACTTCGGGAATCTCCGCAAAGGCACTGGACATATTGGAACCAACAAGCGGTTGCCAAACCTGTGCGGCCGCCGGAGTTTCGTCCGAATCCCCTTTCTTAAAAAGACTTTTCCATAATTTTTTAATGTTCATATTCCTCTATCCCCACACCACCACCGGGGTATTGTCATTTAAAAGTTGGTTTACGCCGTCGGCCAGGCAGTCCACCTGGTCATCGTGCGCGTGCTTCATATCCTGCCGAAACGCCACACACTCGTCTAAAAAGTCTTCCATTCCTTCCTGCGGAACAAACACTTTTCCCGCCGCTACATACGGCACAATGTCTAGCACGCGGGAAAACTTATCCTTTTGGCGGGTAAGCGGTACAATCGGCAACGCTTCGCGCGCCAGTTCCTGTATAAGCCCCGTTCCGCTGACTTTATCCTCAATGTAAAACGCGCCCACCGTGCCAAACTGGATACGGATTTGTTGGTAAAACACCCGGGCCGTAGAAAGCAGTTCGGGGGCTTCAAATTTGCCCCGTATTTGGGCCAGCAGATAAGCATTGCCCTGTACCAATCCCCACGCTTGAAAAACGGTAAAATCGTTGTTTTGTCCCGTTTTTTGCGCCGTATCGGCCACGATTATCACCCGCGTAGGCGGGGCGGGCAGTTCGCTATACCGTTTGAACCACACCAGTTTCAGCACATTGCCGCCTGCCACCGTAGGACTTTGTTGGTACAGCGCTTCCCAAGCCAAAGGCCCCAACATTTTCTTTTGTGCTTCCAAAAACACCAAGGAGCGCAACTCGGGAAATAAGGCTTTTCCGTCGGGCGAAATAGCCGGATAACGAAACGAAAGCACGCCTTTTATTTCGCGCTTTAACATGCCGATTAAATCGTCCACGTGCCAGCGGCTGTGCACCACCACAATCATACTGGGCGTTTGGCGGCGGCTGACAATATCTGCCCGGAAACGGTCTAAAATCTTATCCCGCATTGTTTGACTGTACGCCTCTTCCCGGTTGCGGTAGGGGTCGTCAATCAAAGACACGTGAGACGGGTGCCCAATATTTCCTGCCCCCATTAAGCGGAAATCCACCTGCCCGCCTGCCGAACCGTCCGGCGTTAGCAAAACAAGCGTTTGGATGTTTTCCGTCTGCCCGCCCCCGGTACGCGGCCCGAATATGGCTAAATACCGCGGGGAGCGTAAAATCATCTTTACAGCAAGTGACGTTTCAAAGAGCAATTTATCCGAGGCGGTGTAGTAGTTAAACCGTTTGTCGGGGTGTAACCCTACCAACCACGCCAAAAAATGCCGCATAAGGGTGGATTTGCCGTGCTGGACGGGTGCTTCCACCGTGGCGACGGGTAAGCCGCCATTTAAAAACTGCCAATACACTTGGTACTGCAAAAAATCGCAAAACGCTTTGACCCACCAGTTTGTTTTTTGCTCTACACCGCTGACGTATCGGTAGAACAAATAAAAATCACTTTGTAGCGCCCGGCGCATTTTGCTTTGCAACATACACGCGCTCCGCCATTATCTTTTTAAGGTTGCTTTCCGAAATTTTCTCGGTTTTAAGGGTCAAATCTACCTTGCTTTCTGCCGGGGACAACATTTCTACAAGTTTAAGGGCCGCATCCACCTGCTTGCCGTTCATCCCGGCGGGGTTCTTTTCTAACAAATAGGTGCGCAGACGGCGCGCTAATGCTTCCATAGCCACTACTTTCTCGCCCGTTTTGGTGGATATTACCTCTGCGAACACGTGCGCTAAATTGTCCTTTAAGCGGTTGCGTTCGTGCCACTTGTACAGGCCCGCGCTTTTGGCCGCAGGCGAAGGCTGATTGGTAGCCGAAAAGCGGCACTCTTTGGGCGGCAATTTGCCGTTTTTGCCCACACATTCTTTTTTAGGCATAGCCACCCCCTTGCCGAAACTGGCACAAAGGGACGGTCGCAGTAAAAAATAAGGGTTTAACAAAGGGTTGGATTTGATTTTTGGGGTGCAATGAAGCGGCCGGGGTAACGGAACGGTTGGTTTTGTTCCATTTCCCCACGCCGGAAAGGTTTATTTGGGAAAGATAATTTTTTGTCTGCACCCGGGAACTCCCGGGGACGACATCCGCTTCTAAACGCAAAAAGGAACGACCCCTTTTGGTTTAGGAGACATTCCTTTTGTAGATAGCACTAATAGTATAACTTAAAAACTACAAGATTTCAAGGTAAAGTTTACATTTTTATATTAAGTAGATACCTTACCGAACATTTAGGTTATATACGGGACGAAATAAATATTTCATTTAAATTTAGGCCCCGAGGAAGGGTAAACTCGTAAAAACCATTTTAAGAGGATACTAAAGTATGAATTTTTTTAGATTCCCAGATATTTGGGACATTATAAACATACTCAGCTTTGCCTATTATTTGGCAAACTAGGCCAGAGGTTAGGGAGAGGGCTTTCGCTCTCTCCCGCCATAGTTTTATTTTGCCACAGGTTGCAAGCTATACCCCACCGCTTCAAACAGCCGCAAGATAGTGGCCAACTGTGGGGCCCGTCCCCCTCTTTTCGCGCGTATATGGCTAGTGTAAACGCTTTTTACGCATTTGTCAAATAAAAATCCCCGCATTCGGCGGGGAATAATCTTACTTACCACAACATTTTTTATATTTCTTTCCACTCCCACACGGACAGGGGGCATTCCTGCCAGGCAGTGAGTCTTTAACAAGCGGACGCAAATATCCATCTTTACAAAAATCAATTTCAGAATATGAGGGAACTCTAAAAGAAAATGTAGTTTTTCCTCCATAGTTACTAACCGCAAAATCACCCAGCCCAATGACATCCATACCAATCAGCATATCACAGTTTGCGGGGACCCCAGAAAGCACTTTAATATTCGGCACTATAACTTTATTTGGAAGATATAAGTTAATTTGATATACGTCAGCATCATGCGAACCACTGGGAGTACTTACCTTAGCTTTTTGGAAAGGAAGCAATTGTAGTGCATTAGCAATTTGGGGAGTAACTAAACTAGAAGTAGCTCCCGTATCCCAAATCGCATGAGCTTCAATTCGTTTTGTTTGCTCAAATGCATTTCCTATCCAAACCGAACTAATAAGTACCCGTTCTTTACGTTGAGACTTGGCAGTAAAACAACGTCCGCAAACTTTGCTCATATTCACCCTAGAAAATTAAAAGAAACATTTCCTTGGAAATGATGCACTGATGCATCAGGACTTTCCACGCATTCTTGCACTAGAAAAGTCCCCAACTTTTCCGTCTTTAGCGTTGTTTCTAAAGCGGCAGCTTCATTATCATAAGCACCAATTATCTGATTACCTTTAATAACCAGAAATTTATGTCCATATTGCTTATATAAAGCTGCCATATTTTTAGAAAAGAATTCATATTCTTTTTCTAACATAAGGACCTCCACAGACAACAAAACCCGTCTACTTCCAATGAGCAAGCGGGATGAAAACTTACGATGAGTTTCTAAAGGGCCTTTACTTCCTATACCGCCCTAAATATATTATAAGGTTTTTTCTGTGAATTAACAAGTTTTAAAATAAATTAAACAAAGATGAAAAACCTTATGAACAGTCTATTTGAGCAAATTTTATTAGCAATGTCAACATATCTCCCCCGGCATTACCCGGGGGATGATTAAAGCCTTACCCTTTACGGGCGACCCCTTCCACTCGGCGACAAGCGGCGTCAAAATACTTCTCGTTGATTTCAATGCCCGTGCCGTGCAGGCCCAGTTTTTCACACGCTACCAGCGTGGTGCCGGAGCCCATAAATACATCCAGCACATTTTCTTTTTGAGCCTCGCGGAGCAAAAATTCCAGCAAGGCCACAGGCTTCTCTGCGGGGTGGTTCGGCTTGCGCGTTAAACGCGGTTCCTCTACAATGTCGCCCAAACAGCGGTTTTCCAACTTAAAGCCCGGTTGGGTAACCAGGGCTATCATTTCGTACATCGGCCGGAATCCGCGCATATTGGTGCCTAAATACTTTTTGTTCCACACGACCAGGCTTTCCATAGGCCACCCTAGCAAGCACGAGGCTTTTGTGAACGTGGCCACGCTCCGCCAGTTTAAAAACGACAGGAGTGCCCCGTCTGCCGTTAGTTTCTGCCGTGCCTTACCAATCCAGTTGGCATAAAATACAGCCGCGTTCATATAATCGCCCCACGGGTCTATTTTGCCCTTGCCGTCGCTTTTGGTGTTAATCATATACGGCGGGTCCGTAAGCACCAACCCATAGGCTCCGTCTTGGAGCAAATCCAGCAATTCAAGCGAATTGCCGCAATACAACATTTGTTTCCCGATTACTTCTTTTTTCATTAACTATTTTCCTTGTGTGTTTATGTCTTGTCGGTCTGCCGGACGGGCAAAACTGGCCGCTTATAGCGGCGAAAAATAGTCATAACCTCAAAATTTACCGAAATTGTATTTCAAAGAACTGGCTTTCATTGGGGCACTTAAAAAACTGATATACCTCGTTAGGCAAGTTCCAGCCGCCAATCACGCGGATTTGCTCTATCCGGCGGGAAAGCGTGCGGTTAGTATAGCCCCGGTGGAATACGACCAAATCCCCGCGTTTTAAGCCGTTTAAGCGTTTGCGCCAGCCCTCCGTAAAGCGGCGATATTCGCACGTTTTGCGCCCGGCGGCTATTTCATCCCACCAGCGGTATGTCAATGTAAGGTGTAAGGTTTTAGCCATTCTTACTCTCCGCGCGGCTGTTCCACGCTTCTATGGCTTCTTCTTCATTTAACGCATAAGGGCCACTTGCTCCGCAATCTATGCATTGTGCTACGATTGTGAAATCATCTTTCCGAGTGCTATAAATTTCCTTAGATTTACAAAAGGGGCACGGTTTTAACTTATTTGGCATTTTCTAACGCCTCCGTAATCCCAAAGCGGTCATAAACAATTTCGCCTTTAATAACAATATCCCCTGCCCATGGGCTGTCTTTGGCGGCTTTTATCGCATCTTCTTTCGTATCGTACACCTCACGGCGCAAGCCGCCGCCACCTTCCCAATTATCAGAAATCAAAAAGTATTTTTCTTTAATTGCCATTTTCCACCTCTTACTATTTTCTTGCTAATGTAGCCGTCTAAATGCCGTTTACAGGGCCGGAGCCGCGCGCCAAACAAATCACGCAGACAGGGCCGTTCTGAGTCCGGCGCAAATCCGTCTTAAAAAATTGGTCCCCGCAATGGGAACAATAAACAAATGCGCTATTTTTCATTTGGGCCTCTCTTAAAATCCTTTTCCGCAATACGCACCAAAACGGCTATCGTGTCATAAACTTCGCTTACAACCTCGTCCCAGTCGGCTTGGTCGTTAATAGCCTTGGCTACTTCGCCCATTTCCTCTTGAACCAAACAAAGGGCATGGCAGATATGGTCCGTAAATTTGGGGTGTTTATTCCGCGCGTGTTGTGTGGCGGAAATAATATGATTCATGGTGTTGGGATTCATAGCAGTTCGCACCTCTCGTATTTAGGCTCGTAAAATTCCGCCCGGTGCCGCGTACTTTCCTTCCGGCTTAATTTTGCCACCTCAAAATAGCGGGTTTCAGGTTGGGAAAAAGCCAAATCGTTTAACGCTTTTGGGTCCAGTCCATAGCGGCGGACAATTTCCCAGTATTCCACGCCAAAATCGGGCGTTCTGCCGTCAAAGCGGTACAAGCAGCCTTTGCCGTCGTAATTCCGCACGTTCCGGCATGCGATGCATTGGGCACGGTAGCCCAGTTGGGCAATGTGTCCGTTCGGCTCCACCAAATACACCGGCAGAGAAACATAAATGCCGTGGCTACGCGGGGCCAATTCATCCTCGGCCGCCGTGGTGGGCCTGTTCCAACAGCGTATGCAGCTGTTGGGTTGCGGCGGCAGTACCGTGGTTTGGGCCTGCCAGCCTGTTTTACTTTGCATAAACACCTCCCGCAAGGCGCTTTTTTGCCTCTTGGTAATATTCGGGCAGTAGGCGGCAAACCGCCTCATATCCGCCCCTTAGACCCGCCTTTTCAAGCCGTTCCACGCAAACGCGGATAGTGGCCAGCGCGGTGGGGATGTCTCCCCCGCAAAAGCGCAAAATGTCGGTCAAACAGCGTGCGTTTCGCTTGAACCATACGGCGATTTGGTCTTTCGTTTCCAACTCTTCAAACTCCGCCAAAACGGCATTTGAAAATTCCTGCAATTTATTCAATTTCGGTTTCGGGTTCACTTGCCCTGCGGCATGGTCCGCAGTAGGTAGTTTATTTATATCTGTTTCTGTATCTGTATCTGTTTCTGTTTGCCGCTCCGGGGTGCCGACGGCAGGCATAGCGGCGGTGCCGCCGTCTAAAAGTTTGCGTTTTTCGTTCGTCTTTTGCGCCCCCAAACGCCCTGCTTTTTTCTTTTGTTTTAATGCGCTGACGCTCTCGTTTTTCCAACCGATAAGCATATCAAACAAGGCTTTTTCGGCATCCGTTTTTGGCGCGTAATCAGTCTGATTTTCAAACGCCTGTTCGCAAATGCCCACCACCGCCCGGCCGATTTGTTCGGGGGTCAGTTTGCGGGTTTTGGCCAAAATATCAGCCGTGTAGATTTTTACATAGGGGATTTTCATACCGTCCCCCCTACTTTCAAATCCTGCTCCAATTCGTCCAAATCGGCCTTAACCTGCATAAAATTTTTGGCCGTGTAGCGCAAAATGCGATAGCCCATAACGGTCGCCAAATTGTATTTTTCGCAGTCCGTGGAGTAGCCGGTTACGCTCGTATGGCGGGCCTTACCGCCGAAAATTCCCTCGTATTCAATCAGCACGTTAAGTTTGGGGATATACCAGTCCGCCCGGAACCGACGCGTTAGGCAAAAGCGGAACTCTGCCCGCACCTCTTTGCCGTAGCGTTCGCGCAAAATAGCCCCTAAAAGGAATTTTTCCTGCGTGTTGGTATTGCGCCGCCGGATGCGTGGTAAAAAAGAAAATTTCATTTGTTTTTTACCTCGTTTTTAATGGCCGCGAACTTCCGCTCACACGTTTTGCAAAGCGGGCCTTTACCAAAATGCCATTTGCCGCAGGATAAACACTTGTAAATCATACTTTCCCTCCAAAAGTAGGGGGCGGGGAGGTGTGCCGCCCCCATGGGCCAGCCCTGCCCAAACAGGGCTTAAACTTAATAAAAAACCTCTCTCATTTTTAGCCCGTTTTCGTGGGCGAAGCGCGTAAGCGCGTTTACCTGTGCCGGCGTGCCGGTAATAATGAATCGGCGCGTTTCCGGATAGTCCTGCGGCTTTTGGGGCGGCAAATCGGCAAAAATATCTTCTTCCACCTCGGGTGCCGGCGCGGGCGTTTTTACCTCGGCCGGCTGAGCCGCGGGCGGTTCTCCGGCAGTTATTACCGTGCCCAAAATAGCATCCTGCTCTTCTTTTTTGGCTTTCAAAAGCGTGTCTTGCAAAATGGCATCCGCCAAATTAAACCCGCTCAAATATTTCTCAATACAAACGGTGCGGTTGGCGGCCGATACCACGCTTTCCAACTGGGCAATATCTTTATGCACTTGCTCCATTTTGTCCGCCAAATGGCGCAAGGCTTTGGAATCCGAAACCGACGCATTGAGCCATTGGGGTTCCAACAGGCGCTCAAAGCTAACCAACGTGCCCAGTTGGTTGCCCTTTTCAAAGGCTTCGGCCAACTTGGCCCGACGTTCGTCTTTCCGGCGTGCCTCAAAGTCTTTTATTTGCCAGTCAATTAAGGCCACCGGCTCGTCTATAAGCGCGGTAATCTTTTTTAGCTCGCCCTCAAAGGCCAAATACGGCGCATTCCATTTGGCTTTTAAGGCTTTGCGTTTAGCCTCTATATCTTCTTTTAAGTGGCGCAGGGCGGCGCGGTCGTTCTTGGCTACTTTGATTTGTTCGTCCGCGTAAATCAAATTTTTGTACTTGCTGACCGCGCCCTCCACATAGCCTTGCAGTTCGGCCAAATTGGCCTGTATCGGGGTAAGCTCTTGGGCTTGTATTTGCAGTTCCATATTACGCCCCCAGTTTGCCCGCATGTTGGCGGTAGTAGCGGTTGAGGGTGTCTTTATAGGAATCCCCCAACGCTTTTACAATATCAATGCAAATTTGTTTCAGTTGCTCCTTGTTCTGCGCCGCGCCGAGGGCATTAAGCGCATCTTGCGGCAAGGGGAGTTCTTCTGGCTCCGCCACCTCCGCCGTCACCACCGCTTGCGCCGGCTCCGCCTTATTGTAAGCCTCCGGCCCAATTTCGTCTTGCGTGTACGGCATGCCGCCCAGTTCGTCCGAAAAGCACAGGCGGAACCCTTGCGCGATGGCCACCTTTTTAAGCATAAATTTGGGCATTTTGGCCCAAGTGCTGTTTAAGCGGCCGTCCTTGGTACGGTTGGCGGCTTCACTAAAATAGACCTCGTGCTTAAAAGGTTGGGTCCAGTCTTTGCGGTTAATCGTAATAACGGCGCTCATATCTTCGCCGGAACCTTTAATTTCCACGCCCCAACCGTTCAGCAGGCCGGTGCGCTCGGCGCGTTTAATGTAAACCTCGTACCCCGTAATGATAGAGGTGTTGCCTGCGTAAGACACGCAGTAAATTTCCCGCTTAAAAGGGTTTAAGCAGTACGCTTGGGCAATTTCTATAAATTGCCGCCGCTTTTCTTGCGGCAGTTCACGGCCCACGCCGGCAATGTCTAAAAATTCCGTCAATTTTTGTTCCGGCAAAGTCACAAGCGGCATGGCCGCCGGCGTTGTAATTTGTTTTTCCATACTTATTTACCTCCGTAAATCTCGTTTTCAATTTGGATGAATTTTGCCTGTTCCAGTTTGATGTGTTTTTCTACAAACTGTCTGTCTAACGCTCTGGGCAGAACTTTGCGCAATTCGTTAATTGTGCCTGCCACCTTTGCGCGTTTTGCATAAAGACTTTTGATATAGGCTCTATCCATATATAGACTGTTGTTAAAGTTCATTTACGCACCTCCATAAATGGCAGGCGGTTTTTGGCTTGCCGCCTGCCGTAAGCGTTTTTCCGTGGCCCCGTTTGTGTTGCAATTCGGGGCGGGCCGCTCCCTCACTCTGCCGGGCGTGCCAGTGTGTCCGCGCCGTCAAGGGTTAAGCCATACTATCCTAGGAGTTCCCTTTTGCCGTCATTCCCGAGGGTTATAATCGGGAATCTGTTATTATCAAAAAGGCACCGCCTAGTTTTGCAAAGAGCAACCGGCACAGGGTGTTGGGCCGTCCAACGCTCCGATACGCCGTCGGAGCCGCGGGGCTTGTATTAAGGAGGCGCTTCTGTACCCCCTGTTCAAATTGTTTAAAACTGCGCGTCAAACGCATTTACAGCCAGTACCGCTATCAAAAACGCCGCCGCTTCTCCAACCAGCAAAATGGAAACAAGGCTCCACTCTTCCGGCGTGGTTAAGGTGTGGTAGAACGCCCTGATAAAGTTGTTCATACTAACGCCCCCAAATCCGCTTAATGCGTTCTTGCGCCTTAATTTGGCGTGCCGGGCGGCGGTTGCGCAGCCACTCCAAAAAGTGGGTTAAGTCTTTTTCAAACAGGGTTTGTCCGCTATGCTCAAAGCACGGACAACCTTCTTTTACGTATTGGAGCATTTGCTTTTGGCTTAAATGGGTTCCCGTTTTGCGCCCGGGGATTTGTTCACAAATGCCCCAAATGGTGTAGAAACTCACTCCTCCGATGGTTTTTTCTTTGGGCAATCTCTGCCAGTCAACAATTCTCATACTTGGCTCCTAAATATCCTTTCTGGTTGGTTAAATTTGCTAAAATAAAACCGAGGTCTAACAAAAACATACTCTTGGCCGGAGTTGTTGGCTTTCCTGCGTGGCAGGCTTGCCCAATGCTGTTAGATACTCGGTTTATGCTATCCACAAAAGGGGATATCGTCCCCTTTTGCAAAATTTTTCTGTTTGTGGATAGCACCTGTTGCCAACAGGATTTTTTTATTTATGCGTTCAGGTGTTCACGCACCCGCCGCATTTTGTATCAGGCTTGCGCCTTGTCTTAAATATCTTAATAAGATTTATAAGATATGTCAAGGGGTATTTTGCATTGCCCATTTTTTACGACGAGGAAAATATAAAATGACTGAACTAGAAAAATTATTGCAGAAGTGGAATAATGGCGTTTTAAGAGGCGCGAAAATAAGATTAGCAAGAGAATTAAATGTAGATGATAGTACAGTTTCTGCGTGGGTTGCTGGTCGTGCAAATCCGCAAGCCGATAAGATTGAAAAGATTTCAAAACTGTTTGGGGTTTCTGAAAAAACAGTTAAAAACGCCTTTTCCATTGAGGACAGAGAATTTTCCCGTTCTATGCGCGCCATTCCGCTGACGGACAAGAACACCATTTCATTACCCATTTTGGCCGACGTACCGGCGGGCCTGCCAGACTTTTCGGAAGCCGATGTAGAAACCTTCTGGGACATCCCCCGCTGGGTGTTTCCGGGCGCAGATTTTGTGGTAAAGTGCAACGGGGACAGTTTAGAACCCAAGTTGCATTTGGGTGATTATTGCGTGATACGCAAGACGGAAGAACCGTTGCACGGACGGGCTATGGTGGTAAAGACCGAAAACGGAATTTGCATGAAGGTAATCAATAAACTAAAAGACGGTACGATTGAACTTCGTTCCACCAACGCCAAGTATAAGCCCTTTATTCCGCAGGAACTAACTATTGTCGGCTTAATTATTGGCCATTGGCGCCGCGACGATAAAGAAAACTGGAATGATTTAACGGAGTAAACTATGGAAACACAAAATCAACCCGTATATTTAATTTACATAGACGAGTCTTACGACCCTACCCACTACGCCTATTCTGCTATCTTTGTGCCAGTATCTAAATGGAATGATATTTTCCAAAAAATTTTATTATGGCGCAAAGGATTACATCAAACCCATGGCATAGATGTAAATGGCGAAATCCATTCCACTGAATTTGTCGGCGGACGCGGACAACCTGTATCCAATAGAGATAAAAACTATCGTGCGGGGTTATTTAATAGTTTTTTAAAAGAAATAGAAAATCTGCCTTACATACAGATTATTAACGGCATAACCGTAGATAAGCGCCGTCATGAAACCTTGTTTGAGTATGTAGTTACCCGCATAAATAATATGCTCAAAAAGAATAATGCTTATGGCATTTTAATTTGCGATGAGGGTGATGAAAGCAAATTAATTTCTATGGTGAGAAAATTAAAAAAAGAAAATCAGATTTGGTCTTGCTATGCTCCGGGAGAACACCGTTCTTGTCCGCTAGATCATATCATAGAAGACCCTTTGTTTAAAACATCCAAATCTTCGTATTTTATACAACTGGCAGATATGGTAGCATTCAGTCTGTTAAGAAACGAAAAGCCAATACCGGGGCAAACTTTGCCTGCTGTTCAAAGCGCATTTAACAACTTGGATAAAGTATTGGTAAAACAAGCATTTAGCAGAGATCCGCGCCAAAAAGGCATCGTAAGGGCATAAAAAAGCAGGTGTCGTTCAACCCAGCATTGGGAAGCGATCCACCTGCATTAATAGTATAAGTAAAAAAAATCATAAAGTCAAGGGGCAAGCAGGGAATGACTTTGTAAAAGTTGTTTTATTTGGGCCTGCCACTTTGCGTGGGATGGGAAAAAATGACAAAGTGCGGGCTTGCTATCAACACTGCTGTTTGCGCTTTGAAAGTGGCGAAAAAATGACCAATCAATCTTTACGGGAGCGTTTCCATATAGACGCAAAGAACTACCCTATGATTTCCCGTATCATTGCGGATACAATAGCGGATGGCAAAATTAAATTATCGGACCCAACAAATAAATCCAAAAAGCATACAAAATATGTTCCGTTTTGGGCTTAAATCTTATGTAACCGTTATGTAATTAAAAGGGTTTTATTTCGCATAATTAATCTTAATTTCCCTATACAAACCTAAAAAAGAGTTTATGTAACTGTTATGTAATTGTTGGGGGTAAAAAATAAAAATGCGCCTATTTTTAACCGCATTTATTTGCTTGTTAGCAACGCCCTTGTGCCTTGCACAACAGGTAAAATCACAAAACTTTAATAAAGTGTCGTTGGCCTCTGTGTATGACGGCGACACTTTTAAAGTTTATTTGGCTTGTAAATACCCCATATTTTGCAAGGCAATCCCCGTGCGCGTGCGCGGCGTGGACTGCCCGGAAATGCGTGGCGGCACGCCGGAAACAAAGGCCGCCGCAAAGGCCGCCAAAGCGTTTACCAAGCAGTTTTTGCGGGGCGGCAAGATATTCCTGCGCAACTGCGGCCGGGACAAGTATTTCCGGTTATTATGCGAAGTTAAGGTCAACGGGGCTGACTTGGGGACGGCTCTTATAGAACACGGCCACGCTGTTCCGTATGACGGCGGAACGAAAGAATAAATATTATTGGAGAGCTTATGACTTCATACGAATACTTTACTTGTGTTGCATCCTTAGGATCCTTAGTTATTTCTATTGCTACCTATATTTGGACTATTAAATATCGCGGCAAATTAGAATGGCACTTTGAGTCAGAACCAGAGGCCAAAGGCGATTATGTCTGTACGATTGTTAATTCAGGCAAAAAACCTATTACTCCCTTGAAAATAATTGCGAATCAAAAAAATGGGAAGTCTATTTCATTAACGCCAATCGAGGGGAAAAATGCTATAACAAAAATGCTTCAGCCAAGTGAAATTCTTAAACTGCACTTACAGACCACTACTGATTTTATGCTTATTCTATCGGAAAGCAAAAACTTAGTATTAGTAGATTCTTATAATCGTAAATTTCCATTAGACAAAAAAGAATTTACCGCTATTCAAAAATATATCAAACCCAAAAAATAATATGCCCAAGTTGCCTTCTGTCTATAAACGCGCCGGCTCGCCCCTGTATTGGGGGAGCCTAATGATAAACGGCACTCGCAAACAGTACGCCTTGTGCGAAAATAAGGCGGCGGCCCAACGTATGCTGGCGGAAATAAAAGCCGCACAAAAAGCCCGTTCCAAATATGGTGCAACGCCGCTTCTGTCTTTTGCAGACAGGTATTTTGAATGGGCACAAGCTAATAAAGCAAAGCAAACCGTAGCCCGCGATAAAATTTCCCTAGAATATCTGCAAGAATTTGCTCATATCAAAGATTTAATGGATATTACGCCCGCGCTATTGGATGATTTTAAGACTTGGCTGAAAAATCGCACGGAAAAAGTGCGCCCAAAAGACAAAAAGAAACATCCACGCGCCCGGGGAGTGTTGGGATTACACGGAATAAACCGCACGATACAAAGCATTAAAGTTATTATGCGTAAAGCCGAGGCATGGGGGTTGGTTAAACCTCAAAATTGGAGCAGTATTAGCAAATTCAAAACCCCCAAAGGACGTGTTGAATTTTTTGAAGCGGAAGAACTCTCTCAAATTCTATCCCATGTTCGTTTCGTTGCCGCGGAATATCCACCCGATAAAACTCCACCTTGGGAAACTGTCGTTCTGTTAGGGGCGCGTGCCGGACTTCGGAGAGCTGAAATTCATAATCTTATGTGGAAAGACATTGATTTCCAAAAGGGAATCTTATCTGTGACACCTAAAAAAGACTGGACCCCTAAAGATTATGAATGTCGGGATATTCCCTTATCAGAAGATTTAGAGAAACATTTACAGCATTTGCCGCATAAAGGGCCTTATGTAATTTATGACCGTTATGGGGCAAGGCTTTCCTTGGATAGTTATACAACCTATTTTCGTGATAAAATTGTTAAAAAATGCGGGCTGGAGGGAAATGTTCACAAACTCCGCCATACATTTGCCAGCCATCTTGTTCAAAACGGAGTGGATTTATATACAGTTTCTAAACTTTTGGGTCATAGTTCTATAAAAACAACCGAGATATACGCCCACTTGTCCCCAGTGACATTAGCCGGAGCCATTAAAAAGCTACCCAAAGTGTAGTAAAAAATGTAGTAAAAAAATAAATAATTTAACGCATTTAACAGGAACACAACAGGAAATATAAAAGCAATTTTGTATAGTGAAAAAGACCCATTTTTCTACTTTTCCTATATAAAATAAAGCACACTCCTCGTATCCCGCCGAGCGCAAATTTGAAAACCCCGCCTTGTGCGGGGTTTTTAATTTGCACCGGAGCGATGTTTTTGTTTGCGCGCGTAAAAAAGGGTAAACCTTTCGCGCATAAAAAACCCCGCGGGGCGCGGGGCCAGGCGGGGTGTAAAGGTATGCTAAACGGCGCTATAACGCGCGCGGAACGCGGGGAGATTAGTTGTCAGTGGGGCGGGGGCAATGGTCACTGGTGCCGTCATCACAACAGTATTGCGATGGGGCATCAATTCCGCAGAAGTCCGCACATAATTCCATCCCGGCTCGGTTGTATCCCTGGCAAGTGACATTATCACTCTGATAAAAGCGTTCCAAGGCATATTGGTATTGCAATGAAGGGTGGCGATAGTTTCCATCAACCATACGAACCGCATTCATGTCACCGGAACGAAAACTGCCGTTGATACTCAGCATTATCCTAAACCCATTTCCACTCGCCCCGGTCACAGGGTCCCCTTTGGTGAAATAGCTCCTCCCCGTGGCTCCCTTGGGGGCAACATCTAACCCCTCAAATTCGTTCGCATAGCGGTTGGTTTGCAAAAACTTGAGGCGTTGGGCTTTAACAACGCTATCCATAAGCGTGACGGCTTCCGCCATGCGGGAGCGTTCCACCGCCTTAAAATATTGCGGCAGTGCCATAGCGGCCAAAATGCCGATAATCAGTACCACGACTAATAATTCAATCAGCGTAAAGCCGCCTAAACGGCTTATATTTGCGTTTTTCATGTAAAACC